>Ga0247812_10000187_pt1 | contig 67102 bp, 50 predicted proteins | sample UWRJL149409B1_FD_178011 | JGI IMG/M metagenome (GOLD analysis project Ga0247812, IMG submission 178011) | Plant litter microbial communities from Arlington Agricultural Research Station in Wisconsin, United States - UWRJ-L149-409B-1 | ecosystem: Environmental > Terrestrial > Plant litter >...
CAGCTGTCGAACGCGGCATCGGCGGCGCGCACGGCGGCGTCGACCTGGGCTTCGCTGGCTTCGTTGATCTCCACCAGAACGCGGCCGAGCGCCGGGTTGAACACGGCTTGGGCGGGGCCTTCGCCATCGATCAGCTGGCCGTTGATCAGGAGTTTGGTTTGCATGGGATTGTCCTCACTAACAATTTTATTCTTCTGCCTGAACGAGATCTAAATGTAGGAGTGAGCCTGCTCGCGATAGCGGCCCGACAGTCGACTTCACTGTGAATGACAGTCCGCCATCGCGAGCAGGCTCACTCCTACAGAGATTCGGTTTCTACAGGGATTTATGTGTCTTCAAATCGTCGGTCTATTGACCGCCGCACCGGACACATCAGCGGCCTTGACCTGCGGTTTCGAAAACTTCCACGCATCACCAGCCGGTGCAGTGCCCTTGTCGTAGGGCTTGCCCAGCAGCATGTAGACAAGACCCGCGCCCATCACCACCAGCGTGGTCAGGATCATCGCGTAGTTGATGTACCAAGGGGCATCCGGCGAGCGGGGCCAGACCATATTGACGATTGCGCACAGGCCATACACCAGCGCCGCCAGGTTCACCCACAGGCCCCACGCACCGAGGGTAAATTGACCGTTCGGGCGCCAGCCCTTGGCGCGGGCGATCAGGGCAGCGATGACGATCAACTGGAAGGCGACGTAGATGCCGATGGCCGCGAAGCCGACGATGGTCGCCACGGCATCGGCCATGAATATTCCCAGGCAAACAATGGCCGCAGGCACCAGGCCGCTGATGATCAAGGCGAACGATGGCACGTGGTTGCCCGACAGGCGTTTGAGCAGCGAACTGCCAATGATCATTTCGTCGCGGGCGTAGGCGAACAACAGACGGCTGGCCGCCGCTTGCAAGCTCAACACACAGGAGATGAACGACACCATGACCACCGCCATCACCAGGCGCGATCCGACCGGGCCGAAGGCATTGGCCAGGATGGTGGCGACCGGATCGGTGTCTTCGCCAGCGAGCACCTTGGCCATGTCCGGCACTGACAGGATCAGCGCCAGGCACGCGAACATCGCTGCCGCACCACCAATGTAGATGGTCATGCGCATGGCTTTGGGAATGCGCTTGCCAGGGTTCGGGGTTTCTTCGGCGACATCGCCGCAGGCCTCGAACCCGTAGTACTGGAACAGGCCGGCCAGGGACGCCGCGAGGAAAGCAGGCAAATACGAGCCGTTGACCTGCAGGTTGAAGGTGTCGAACAGCACGCTGAAGGGTTGATGACGCTCGAAGATCAGCAGGTAGCCACCGACGAGAATCGCCCCGACCAGCTCACAGAGAAAACCGAACATCGCCACCCGCGCCAGCAGTTTGGTGCCAACCAGGTTCAGCGCGGTCGACAGCAGGATGATGCTCAAGGCGATGTAGATGTTGGCTTCGGGGCCAGGGTTGAAACCCAGCATAATGGCCAGATACGGTCCGGCGCCCACGGCAACCCCGGCGATGGTTGCGCACAAGGCCCAGGCATACACCCAGCCGACCATCCACGCCCAGCGCTTGCCGACCAGCCGACGCGCCCACGGATAGACACCGCCGGAAATCGGAAACTGCGAGACGATTTCACCAAAGATCAAGCACACCAGCAGCTGGCCGGCGCCGATCAGCAGGTAGGACCAGAACATCGGTGGACCGCCAGCGGCCAGGCACAACCCGAACAACGTGTACACGCCGACGACCGGCGACAAATAGGTAAAGCCCAGGGAAAAGTTCTCCCACAGGCTCATGCTTCGATTGAAATCCGAACTGTAGCCGAGGGCGCGGAGCTGTTCCGCATCCTGATCGGCACTGACGCTTGCACGCGTGTTGGATGAGCCACTCATGTTATTTCCTCATTATCAATGGCAGTGGATTAGTGCTGGCGGGTGATCCCGAGCTTGTTGTTGTTGTTGTTGTTGTTGTTGTTGTTGTCATGCACACACGGACCCGTTCGCTGGCGAAACCTGTGGCGAGGGGATTCATCCCCGTTCGGCTGCGCAGCAGTCGTAAAGATCTGGGACCGCTGCGCGACCCAACGGGGCGGTGCGACGTTCGCTAAATCCCCTCGCCACGACGCAGGCTTCGCCAGCTGCTACAGGTTTATCGATTTACGCCTGCTTTTTGATTTCGCTGTCACGCCCGTCGTCGTATTGCGACAGCCATTCAACAGCCGCATCGCGGTAGCGGCTGAAGCCCTTGTAATCGACCAGTTGCTGGTTCAGGTCCCGCAGGACCCGATGCATGCGCCGCGCCCACGCCGGGTTGGTGGCGATGTCTTCCAGGCTCAGCAGATAGGTACGAATCGGGAACACGATGGCGTTGCTGCGCGGCAATCGATGCAGCGGCTGCAACTCGATGCGCAGGTAAACCAGCTTGCCGGCATTTTCAGCGGTCACGATGGTGCGGTCCGGTGCCCACTCCGGCAGGCTTTCGGCCGAGACTTCAAGGCGCGGATTGACCGTCAGCGACCAGTTCAGGCGACGCACCGGGTGCCCGGTACGCAAGCGCAGCAGAAATTTGAGCGCGCGATCGAGCATGCCGATTTCCTTCACCAGCGGCACCGGTCCGTGGAACTCTTCCCAACTCATGCCCAGGTTGAAACGCAGGGAGTAATCGGCGCGTTGGGTGGCGATTCCCGCGCCCCAGTAGAGCGTGCCGTCGCGTTCTTCCTGCAGCACCCAATCCCCCTGAGCCTGGCGCGTTACGTATTCCATCGGCTCATAGGGCAGGGTGGCCGGATCGCCAAAGGTGAAACGATCGTCGATGTCCAGCAGGCGGTTGATCCAGTGCCACTGACGACCTTCGCGCGCCAGGCTGAAGTACTGCGGGTAGTCGCGGGCGTAGGACTCCATGATCAATTCGAGCAAGTCCCATTGCGCCTCCATCATGTGGGGCGCCGAGACGTAATGCATGCCCGGGTCTTTTTCCAGGGTGATCGCGCGGTCCTTGCACTCGCTGATGTAATGCTCGTCGATATCGAATGCGGCCCTGAACGCACCGTCACCTACCGGGACATGCGGCTCCAGGTTCATCGAGTACATGTAGTCGTCATCGGGGAACGGGAAGGGTGCGCGGGCGATGGTCTCCGGGCTGTTGGCGAAGGTGTAGTCGTCGCGGTAGGTTTCGTCGGGATTGAATTTTATGTTCATTGTTTTTTTCTCCGTCGATCAGAGGTCGATGACCAGGCGATTGCACTTGGCGCGGGATACGCAGGGCATGATTTTCTTGCGGCTGGTTTTGTCTTCATCGGACAGCCAGTCATCGCTGTGCAGCAGCTCTCCATCGAGCTCGAGTACCTCGGTTTCGCAATGACCACAGGCGCCGCCGCGACACAGGTAGGGCATGGTGTAGCCGGCAGCTTCCACCGCTTCGAGCATGGTCTGGTCGGGCGAGACTTCGATGGTTGCGCCGCTGCGGCCCAGGGTGAAACTGAAGGCTTCACCGCCGCTGCTTTGTTCGAGGAAACGCTCGAAGTGCACGTGGCTGTCGGTCCAGCCCAGATCCCTGGCGCACACCAGCGTGGCGTCGATCATGCTGTCCGGACCGCACACGTACACGTGGCTGCCCAGCGGGCGGTCCGCCAGGACCCGGCCGATCTCCATGCGCGCATCGACACCCTTGCGGTACAGATGAACCTGGGCGCCATAAGTGGCCTGCAACTCCTTGCCGAGTTGCGCATGTTCTTCACCGCGCACGGCGTAATGCAGCTCGAAAGGCACCTTGCTCAGGCGTAACTCTTCGAGCTGGGAAATCACCGGCGTGATACCGACGCCGCCGGCAATGAAAATGTGCAGCCGCGCCTGCTTGATCAGCGGGAACAGGTTGACCGGTGGCGTGACCTCGATCAGGTCCCCTTCACTGACATCGTCGTGCATCGATACCGAGCCGCCACGGCCGCTGTCCACCCGGCGCACGGCGATCTGATAACTGCTGGTGTCGTAAGGCGAACTCAGCAGCGAGTAAGGATTGCGCAGTGTGTTGTGCGGGTTGGAAATCAGCACCACCACGTGGCTGCCGCCGGAGAAGGCCGGCAAGTGCGCACCGGTTGGCGACACCAGGGTGAAGCGTTTGATTTCCGGCGTCACCGCTTCGATGCGGGCAACCCGCAGGTTCAACGTCCCATTGTTCTGGCTCATGTATCGAGCTCCTCGGCTTCGGGCAATTCACCCGGGACTTCGGCATCGGCCTTGACCGCCTGAAAGGCCGCCAGGCGCCGGGAATAGTGATCGCGCACCACCAGCGTGACGCCGCAACCGGGGCAGTCGTAAACGCGTTGGGTGACGTTTTCGGTGTAGGTGTCGCAGTGCACGCACCAGACCCGGCGCACCAGTGTCCCGGAGTGCTCGCGCAAGACTTCGTCGCGGTTGAGGTCGAAATGCGTGGCCACTTGCATGGCGCTGCCCAGAAAACTTTCCGAGCCGGCGAGGTATAGACGGGTCCCCATGCGCGCATCGCCGAGCAAACTTTTGAGCTCGTCGATCAGCGCCTGATTGGTCGCGTGCAGGTGAAGGGGGTGTTGTGGGTGCTGCTGCAATTGGGCGAGGAAGTCCTGGCCGGAAAAAGACTCCTGGGAGTACAGCAAGGTGATGGGGCTGTTCTGCCCGTTCATGTCAGCCAACAGGCGCAACATGGCGCGACCGCCGCTGCCTTGCCCGGCAATGATGTGCCGGATACCTCCTGGCAGCGGTTGCAACCGGTCATAGACGGGTCGGCTTTTGATCCCGGTAATCAACATTTTTATTATTCCTCCTGGCTACCGGCTCGGCTTTAGGAAGCCGGCCCTGATGCAATGCCCAGCGATGGTGGGTTGCAGATAGCAGGAGCACAGGTCGTGCCAATTGACTAAGTTGTTGTAAATAAAGGGGTTTGCGTTCTTGTGGCAGAAGCGGACAGGCAAAAGTAACTAGATATGTATGCGTTTTTGCAGCGGTAGAATGGCAACACACAGACCCTTGGGTGGGATCGCTGTGGAGCGCCTCCTACACAGCTGCTACATAGCTTCTACAGGGAAGGCGTTACTCGTCGCGCTGGAGCTTGCGGATCAACGTGCCGATGTCGATCCCCAGGTGCTGCGCAGCTTTGCGCTTGCTGCCACACAAATGCACCGCTTTGAGAATGATCTGCCGTTCAAATTGCTGCACCTGAAGCTTCAGATTCTGCTCCGGGTCATCCTGCGAAATATCGTCCGTGACCCGCGTTTTCAATGGCTCCTGCACAGTTCCCGTTTCCAGCAATTCGGCAGGCAGGTGATGCTCTTGCGCTTCATCGTCGGCGAGGACCGCCAGGCGTTCGAAAATGTTTACCAGTTCACGGATATTGCCGGGGTAGTCATAGCTCATCAGCCGCTTGCGGCAGCCGGCAGACAGACTCAACGACGGCTCGCGATCGCCATTGATGCGGCTGAGCAAGATGTCGATGAGAAAGGGCAGGTCGTCCCGGTGCTGGCGCAGTGGCGGGATTTCTACCGGCAGGACGGCCAGGCGATAGTAGAGATCGGCGCGAAATTCGCCGACGCTCACAAGATGACGCAGGTCCTTGTTAGTGGCCGCTATCACCTGTACCTGAACGGTTTTGCTCAGGGGCGAGCCGACTGACTGAATGGTGCTGTCTTCAAGAAACTTCAACAGCTTGGCCTGGACATGCAGCGGAATTTCACCGATCTCGTCGAGGAACAACGTCCCGCCCGCAGCGGCCTCGATGTAGCCTTGCTTGCCGCCCGCCAGTGCGCCAGTGAAGGCGCCGCGTTCATAGCCGAACATCTCCGACTCGAACAGGCTTTCCGGGATGCTCCCGCAATTGACGTGGATGAACGGCCGATCACCCCAGCCGGCCGCGCGGTGGATATGCCGCGCGATGGCGGTTTTGCCGACACCCGGCTCACCGAGCAACAGCAACCGTGCGCGACGCCGAAAGGCCCGCACGCCCGTATCGGCAATGCTCGATAACTGCGGTGAAAGATGCAGCGCGTTGTCCTGTGGATCACGCAGGCCCTGGGGTTCCACGGGGCGGGCACCCAGCGATGCGCGACGTTGCGGTTGGCTGCCGTCGAAGTCTTTCTGGGTCAGCATCCTGAACGGTTTTTCATACGCCCCGGTGGGTATGGCGTGGGTGCTGCTGAGCATCACCCGGCCTTCCCGGGAGCGGGTCAAGGCGTTGTTACCACCGCGATTCAGCGCCGCCTGCAAGTCGTCGTAGTTCAACGCCGAACGCTGGAAGAATTCACTGTCGGACAGCCCGATGGCCTGCTGCTTCGAGAGGCGGTTGACCCGCTCGGCGGCCAGGTTGAGAAAACGCACACGACCCTCGCCATCGGTCACGATCAGCGCTTCGCTGAAGCTGTCGAGCAGGGCATGCAGCGCCGGGGTTTCCAGCAGCGCCGCGAGCACTTCACTGCTGACGTTGACTGAAGAGCGCATGCCCATCTGCAAGGTAGGCGGCAGGTTGGAGTCTTTCATGGGTGCAACTCTTGGGCGTGCAGCACACCTTGTCGTTCACGAAACACCGCGACGCGCCAGGCCACGCCTTCACGAATCTGAATGCGCGAACAATGCACGTCGAAGTCCGGCTCGCGGCCACTCAGGTCGGGCAGCGGCAAGCGGTGCCAGGTGCGCTCGGGCAGGGCATTGTCCAGCAGGAGGCGAGCGATGCCGGCGCCATTGGTAATGCCGAAGGTCTCTTCAAACGCTGCGTTGCGCCATTGCGGTTGCAGGTGCTCATCGATCACCAGCACGGCGTCCGGTACAGCGTCGAAGACCCTTCGCAAGGCGTCGATACGCTGCTCGGCGTCGTGTTGCATGCGCAGTTCCTGACTGACGTCGCGGATGCTGCCCCACATGCGTAACAGGTGCCCGTTGACGATGGTGGCCCGAACATCGTTCTCGACATAGGCGGGTGAACCATCGTGGCGACGGTCCACGGACAGCGCGCAGTCGACGCTGAAACCGGCTTCGATCAGGCGTCGCACGAACTCTTCGTTGGCCGGGCTGCGTGGCCAGTAAAGGCGAACCGGTTGCTGGTTGAAATCAACATCGGACGGCATCTCGTAGACATCGGCCATCGCCCGGTTGCACAGACGCCAGTGCGAGTCGTTTTCGAAGACCTGGCGAACGATTTCATCCGGCGAGTTGTTGATGTCCACCGCCTCGGCAAACTCGATGCACCAGTAAGCGACTTTGGCGCTTTGCAGCATCTGGCTCATCACTTCGTTGGCGTTGTGCATTTCCCGCACGCGATGGCCCAGCGCACCGAGGGCAATGTTCAGCAAATGCAGGCGCGCCGTTTGAACCGAACGCCATTCCAGCAGGCCGCTGGCGATCACGTGCAGCAACCCGCCGTTGTGGCGAATGAGGGTCAGTTCCAGGCTGTGGACCTGTTCGTCGGCGGGTGGATTGGCAAACAGCAGGCGCAAGGCACGCACAGACTCGACGCTGTAGAAGCGTTCGATCGGCTGGCTCAATGATTCTTCAGGCGCATAGCCCAATTGATCGCTCAAGCTCTCGGACAGGCTGACGAGTAACCCGTCGGCACTCAGGGTGCTGGTAAGCGGCGGGGCCTTCTGGGCCAGGAAATCAAGAGTATCCATCGGTCAATCGGCTCTGGTTGGCTCGGGGGGACCTGACTGTGAATGCTCAGGTGATCAATACAGGGCACATCCCATGCCATGCGCCGCACATTGCACACCACATCCCTGTGACCGCTTGCGAATTTGTGGCGAGGGGATTCATCCCCGTTGGGTCGCGCAGCGGCCCCAAAACCTTTGCGACTGCTGCTCAGCCGAACGGGGATGAATCCCCTCGCCACAACAGCCTCGTGCCTCGACGGCTGCTACAGGGATGCCGAAGGGATTGAATGCTGTGATTTTGCAGGTGATGTGCATTTTTGCAGCGCTCGCATCGAGCTTAATGCGTTTTCAGAGGGCAATGAATCTATCCGATCAATGACCATCCTCTTCGCGGCGGGTAAACTGCGCCTCTTTTCAAGGAGTTCATATGAGTTACTACCAGCCGGGCATTCTTGCCACCCCCGTTCCACTTCAAGCCCGTCATATGTTCTTCGCGCTGGAATCCGTCGATGCACTGCCGGCAGCGCTCGACAAGCTCATGCAACTGGTGGACGGCAAGTCGGCCGTGGTCGGTTTTGGTGAGTCGCTGGTGAAAGCGCTGCACGGTCAGATCGACGGTTTGCGCCCGTTTCCGGCAATGACCGGCGTCGGCGTCGACAACCCGTCGACTCAGCACGCACTGTGGTGCTGGCTGCACGGTATCGACCGGGGCGAATTGCTCAATCGCAGTCAGGCCATCGAAACGGCGCTGGCGCCGGCGTTTCGCCTGGTGCAGATGAACGAAACCTTCCGCCATCTCACCGGCCACGACCTCACCGGTTACGAGGACGGGACGGAAAACCCTCACGATGAAGCCGCCGTGGCGGCTGCATTGCTGGGTGAAGGTGCCGAAGGCCTGGTGGGTGGCAGTTTTGCTGCGATCCAGCAGTGGCAGCACGACCTGAAGGGCTTTCGTGCGTTGCCGTCCCATGAAACCGACAACATCATGGGCCGTCGCCTGAGCGACAACGAAGAGCTCGACGATGCGCCGATTTCGGCCCACGTCAAACGCACGGCGCAGGAAAGCTTCGCCCCGGAAGCGTTCGTGGTCCGGCGTTCGATGCCGTGGATCGAAGGTGACCGCGCCGGGTTGATGTTCCTGGCGTTCGGCTTTTCCCTCGACGCCTTCGAAGCCCAGCTGCGCCGCATGAGCGGTCTGGAAGACGGGATCACCGACGGCTTGTATCGCATCAGTCGTCCGATCACGGGGGGGTACTACTGGTGCCCGCCGCTCAAGGATGGACATCTGGACCTGCGCGCATTGCGCATCGGCTGATATCAGGAGTGACAATGAACGTGGTGCGCTGGGGCATGATCGGTTGTGGCGACGTTACTGAACGCAAGAGCGGGCCGGCCTTTTACAAGGTACCTGGCTCGGCGTTGGTGGCAGTGATGGGGCGGCGCCTGGACGCGGTGAGCGATTACGCCGCGCGCCATGGCATCGCACGGGTTTACACCGACGCCGACGCGTTGATCAACGACCCTGAAGTCGACGCGGTGTACATCGCCACGCCACCCGACAGTCATCAAGCTTACGCCCTGAAGGTGGCCGCCGCCGGCAAGCATTGCTGCGTCGAGAAACCCATGTCGCTGAGTGCCGGGCAAAGCCAGCAGATGTACCAGGTTTTCGCCGATGCCGGACTGCACCTGTTCGTGTCCTACTATCGGCGCTCCCTGCCGCGTTTTCAGCAAGTGCGCCAATGGCTGGCAGAGGGGCGGATCGGTGAGGTTCGGCACCTCACCTGGACACTGACCAAAGCCCCGTCCGCAACGGACAGCGAAGGCGCTGCCAACTGGCGCACCGATCCGGCAGTTGCCGGTGGTGGCTACTTCGCCGACCTCGCCAGCCATGGTCTGGACCTGTTCCAGTACCTGCTCGGCGATATCGTCGACGTTGCCGGGTTCACCGCTCGGCAAGCCGGTTTGTATGCCGCCGAAGATGCCGTCAGCGCCTGTTGGCGGTTTGCCAGCGGCGCGACGGGCATGGGTTGCTGGAACTTCGTCGCCGACCGTCGTGAAGACCGGGTAGAGCTGATCGGCAGCCGAGGCCGAATCAGCTTTTCGGTGTTCGACGAACACCCGGTGCAGCTCGAGGCCGAAGAACACCTGAGTATGCACATCGACCATCACCCGCACATCCAGTGGCATCACGTACTGGGCATGAATGCTCATATTCGCGGTGAGTCGCAGCACCCTGCGGTGGCCGAGGAGGCATTGAAAACCGACTGGGTGATGGACCGTATTCTCGGCAGAATCTGAACCTTCGGCCCTATCTCGTATGGGAGCAAGGCTTGCTCGCGATGGCGGACTGAAAGCCGACAGGTTTCTTCCAGATACCCCCGGATCAAACTGTGGGAGCTGGCTTGCCGGCGATTGCGGTCTGATTGGCGGTGAGATTGTTGCTGGTGTACATATCCGTTTCTGCGGTCATGGCCGCTATTGGTTTCGCCCTTACGGCGAGTCACTTGGAAAAGCGCCAAGTAACCAACCGCTCTTGCCCCTTTCGTCCGGTGCCTCGCCTGGGCTCGGCCTTCCCAAGGGGCAAGAAGATCAAGATCAAGATCAACAGCAACAACGAGGCGGCCTTCGAGCCGACCTGACGCTTCAGGCCTGCGCATTTCCCTGTAGGAGTGAGCCTGCTCGCGATAGCGCACTGGCATTCAACATCAATGTCGGCTGATCCACCGCTTCGCGAGCAGGCTCACTCCTACAGGGGATCAATGGGATCAAAAGGATTTGCTGACACTCGCCACCACCGTCGCGCCGCACACATCGTCGAAGCCCCAGTTGCTGGTGCACTGGCTCTTCGACAGGTCGGTATCGATGTAGCTCAGCCCCAGCATCGCCCCGGCCAGTTCGTGGGTCAGTTTGACCTCCCATTCGCGGTACGAGTCCTCGGTTTCGCCCGAGCTTGAGTACAGATGCGGGTCCTTGAAATCCATGTCGCCGTAGCGCAGCTTCAGCCCCACGCCATAGGGCAGTTCGGTCTCGTAACCGACATAGCTGTAGAGCGAGTTCTGCTTGCTGTCGATCCCAGGCGCATCGTCGGAATAATAGGCGCCTAGCTTCACCCCATACACGCTGAGAATGCCGTAGACCTCGCTCTGGTTGAACTGGCTTTCTTTCGGGTAGGTATATTTCAGGTAACCGAGGTCTAGGTTGACGTCCTCGGTGGCCTCCCAGAACCAACCGCCGTAGTAATCGACTTCCTGCCGGGTTTTCAGGCCGCCGCCGAAGTCGACGTTTGAGCTCCAAGCCCCCACGTACAGGCCGCTGCTGTGGTTCAGGGTGGCAGCCGCCTGCAGGGCCGGATCGTTCTGGGTCTGCGAGATGCCACGGGTGCGGTAGTCGCTGGCCAGGGTCACGTCCAGCACCACGGCGAAGTCATCGTTCAATTGGATGGCCTGGCTGCTCAAGGGCAGCAGAGTCAAGGAACCTAGGGCGAACAAGGTGAAAGCTTTCATGGGGGCACGTTCCGCTATTGTGATTGTTTTGGGCAGATGTCGGGCAAGGCTGCGCCGGGCCTCGTGTGGACAACACGAGGTCGGGCAGTAAAGGGGTTGCGGTTTTTATTAGAGGGTTGGGGCGTAGACCTGGCGGCCGGCGAACCAGGTCTGCAGCACCTGGGTGTCGTTCAGGGCTTTTTCGTCGACCTTGAACACATCGCGGTCCACCACGATGAAGTCGGCCTGTTTGCCAGCGCTCAGGGAGCCGATCTGTTTGTCCAGGCCAATGGTGCGGGCGGCGTTGATGGTGTAGGCGTAGAACATGGTCTCGCGGTCGATGCGCTCATCGGCGTTGAGCACCCCCAGCGGGCCGATTCGGGTCATCGCCTGGGCCATGGCGTTCCACGGGTTGGGCGTGGACACCGGCCAGTCGCTGGCCCCGGAGATAGTCGCGCCCTGTTTGAGCAGCGAGTGCGCGGGGTACTGGTAGCGGAACGCCTGGGCGCTGACGTAAGGCTTGATCATGTCGGTGGTGTAATCGTCGGCGCTGGCCCAGAGCAACTGCATCGAGGCGATGACGTTGAGTGGTTTGAACCTGGCGAACTCGGTCGGGTTGACCATCTGCAGGTGGGTGATGGAGTGCGTCACACCGCTCTGGCGGTCTTTGCGCGCCTGCTCGATACCATTGAGCGATTCACGCACCGCTCGGTCGCCAATGGCGTGAATGTGCACCAGCCAGCCGCGCTGGTCGATGGCACTGACCAGTTCACCGAAGTGCTTGGGATCGATCAGCAACTCACCCGGTTTGTGCGAGTTGGTGTAGGGATCGATCATCGCTGCGCTTTGCGCCGGGTACTCGATCACGCCGTCGGCGAAGATCTTCACCCCGGGCAGCGTCAGGTTGGGAATGCCCTGAAATTGCTGGCGGACCTTGTCCAGTGTATCGAGGTCGGCGGGAACGCTTTTGCCGTTGGCCACCAGCAGCGCTGCGACGTGGGCGGTCATGCCACCGCTTTCCGACAGCGCCTTGTACACCGGAAGCACGCCGACGGTTTTCTCCGTGGGTTTGAGGGCGAATATCGGCTCCCCGGGCGCGGCGTTGGCGGCGGGGTCCATCCACGCTGTGATGCCGAGGCTGTTGTTATAACTCACGGCCGTTTGGGCCGCTTTGAGCATGGCGGCAGCACTCGGCGCCGGCATCTTCGAGGCCACCCGGTCCCAACCGGCGTCGACGAGGAAGCCGCTCGGACGGCCGTCTTGAAGTTTGCCAATGGTGTCGCGTTCAGCTTCCGGCAATGACGTGAGCAGCGCGGCATCAATGCCGGCGCGCTTGAGCATCACGTCGTTGGCCCAGGCCGTGTGGTGGTCGCTGCCGACAAACACCACGGGGACGCTGGCCCATTCGCCACTGTTGAATTTTTTGCCCAGAGCTTCGGACTGCGCCCAGTAACCCGAGCTCATGCCGGCTATGACCAGTACATCTTCATGCTTCGCCGTGCCGTCTTCACGCCAGGTCCGCAGGCGTTTTTCCAGTTCGTCGAGCTCGACCATCTCATCCGCCATGTTGGCCGAGACCCTTTCCAGGCCGCCGAAAATCGCGTGGGAATGGCTGTCGATCAGGCCGGGCATCAGGGTCTTGCCGCCCAGGTCGATGACTTGGGTGCCAGGCTCGATCAGGGCCTTGATCTGCGCATCGCTGCCGACTTTCAGCACTTTGCCGTCTTGTACAGCCAGGGCTTGGGCCTTGGGCTGGTTGTGGTCAGCAGTGAAAATCTTGCCGTTCAACAACACCAGATCAGCCGCCGCCATGGCTTCCAACGAGGCAAAACTCACTGCCGCTACCAATAGATTCGGGATGAATCTTTTCATTGAATGTTTCCTTGTTATTGCGTCTGATGGCGAGACTAATGGCTTGCCGCGCTCGGCAGAACGCCTCGCTCACGAAAAACGTTTTTGCCTGAATGGAAAAAGAATGGACAAGTTGGGTGTACTGAAAATGTTCGTGGTCACGGCGCAACTGGGCAGTTTCAGTCGTGCCGCCGAGCAACTGGGCAAGACCCCGTCGGCCTTGACCAAGGCGGTCAACCACCTGGAGGCCGAACTCGGGGCCCGTCTGTTCGAACGCAGCACCCGGCGGATTTCGCTGACGGAATCGGGCCGGCTTTACCTGGACACCGCGCGCCAGGTCTTGCAGCGTCTGGACGAGGCCGGCGAAGAAATCGAGCAGTTACAGCATGGCCTGCGCGGCAGCCTGAAAGTCACCGCGCCGCTGGCGTATGGGCAGGCGTTTCTCGATCAGGTGTGTGGTGGTTTTCTTGAGCAATACCCGCAAATCAACCTGCAAGTGGACTTGTGTGACGAGTTCGTCAATTTGCTGGAGAGCGGTTACGACCTGGCCTTGCGCGAAGGTCATGACAACTTGCCGGGGCTGATCGCGCGCGTGGTCGGCAGCAATCGCCTGGCGCTGTGTGCCAGCCCGCAATACCTGGCGTGCAAGGGTGTGCCGGTCACCCTGCACACCCTCGATGACCACGATTGGCTGCTGTACAGCCACCCTTTGCTCAGCCGTGAATTCTGGTGGGTCGAGCGCGACGGTCAGCGCCTGAGCCTGCCGCAGCCCCAGGCACCGCGCTTGCGCAGTGACAATTACGACTTGCTGCTGGCCAATGCCCTGGCCGGGCGTGGTCTGCTGCACACGCCACTGTGGAGCGCCGCGCCGTATCTGGCCGATGGACGCCTGGTGCGCCTGATGGCCGACTACGCCATCGACCCTGACAGCTTTGGCCCGCACATTCTGGCGGTGTACCCGAGTCACCGCCGGGCCACGGCCAAAGTGCTGGCGTTCATCGATTACATCACCGGGTTTCTGGCGTCCCGTGGTCTGGATGACAACGCTCACCCCCTGTAGGAGCTGAGCTTGCTCGCGATGACGGCCTGATAGCCGATAGGTTTCTTCCAGATGTCCCCGGATCAAACTGGTCTGACCCCAAATTGTGGGAGCTGGCTTGCCAGCGATGGCGGCCTGACAGTCGCTCATTTCTGGCGGGTGTACCCAAATCAAACTGCAGAAGTTGGCCTGCCGGCGATGGCGGCCTGATCGGCGGTGTGATCTTGCTGGGGTACATATCCGTTTCTGTGGTTACGGCTTCTATTGGTTTCGCCCTTACGGCGAGTCACTTTCGAAAAGCGCGAAAGTAACCAAAGCGCTCTTGCCCCTTTCGTCCGGTGCCTCGCCTGGGCTCGGCATACCCTCGCTCCGGTCCTGCTTCGTGGGCCCGCCGCGATCGGCCATCCATGGCCGTGCGCGGCTAACCCGGCATCCATGCCGGGTTGCCCACTGCGCAGAACCTGCGCTCGGCCTGCCGAGGGGGCAAGAAGATCAAAAGCAGATCAAAAGCAGATCAAAAACAAAGCGAGGCGGCCTGACAGCCGACCTGACTTTCGGAGCGTGCGCGTTCTCCTGTGGGAGCCGGGCTTGCTAGCGATGGCGGCCTGACAGTCGCGCATTTCTGGCGGGTGTTCCCATATCAAACTTGGGAGCTGGCTTGCCAGCGATGACGGTCTGACAGCCAACCCATATCTCACTGATCCACCCGGATCAAACTGTAGGAGCGAGCCTGCTCGCGATAGTGGTCTGATCGGCGGTGAGATTCTTGCTGGTGTACATATCCATTCCTGCGGTCACGGCGGCTATTGGTTTCGCCCTTACGGCGAGTCACTTGGAGGAGCGCCAAGTAACCAAACGCTCTTGCCCCTTTCGTCCGGTGCCTCGCCTGGGCTCGGCATACCCTCACTCCGGTCCTGCTCCGTGGGCCCGCCGCGATCGGCCATCCATGGCCGTGCGCGGCTAACCCGGCATCCTTGCCGGGTTGCCCACTGCGCAGAACCTGCGCTCGGCCTGCCGAGGGGGCAAGAAGATCAAAAGCAGATCAAAAACAAAGCGAGGCGGCCTGACAGCCGACCTGACTTTCGAAGCGCACGCGTTCACCTGTGGGAGCCGGACTTGCTCGCGATGGCGGCCTGACAGTCGCGCATTTCTGGCGGGTGTTCCCATATCAACTGTGGGAGCTGGCTTGCCAGCGATGACGTTCTGACAGCCAACCCATATCTCACTGATCCACCCGGATCAAACTGTAGGAGCGAGCCTGCTCGCGATGGCTGCCTGATCGGCGGTGAGATTCTTGTTGGTGTACATATCCATTCCTGGGATAACGGCTTCTATTGGTTTCGCCCTTACGGCGAGTCACTTGGAAAAGCGCCAAGTAACCAAACGCTCTTGCCCCTTTCGTCCGGTGCCTCGCCTGGGCTCGGCATACCCTCGCTCCGGTCCTGCTCCGTGGGCCCGCCGCGATCGGCCATCCATGGCCGTGCGCGGCTAACCCGGCATCCATGCCGGGTTGCCCACTGCGCAGAACCTGCGCTCGGCCTGCCGAGGGGGCAAGAAGATCAAAAGCAGATCAAAAACAAAGCGAGGCGGCCTGATAGCCGACCTGACGTTGGGGCGTTCCTCCCTCCAACGTTTCATCGGACATTTCCTATAAGTCCTTGCCAGAAAAAAACCGAAAGAGTACAAATGTACTCCATGACGACTCTCACTCCCCGCCGTACCGCCATCCTGACTTTTATCCGCGAACGCATCGCTGAGAAGGGTCAGTCCCCGAGCCTCGCTGAAATCAGCGAGGCGTTCGGTTTTGCCTCCCGCAGCGTGGCGCGCAAACATGTGCTGGCGCTGACCGATGCCGGTTTTATCGAGGTCAACCCGCATCAGGCCCGAGGCATTCGCTTGCTCGGGCAACCACCGCGCCCCGAGCTGCTGGACATTCCTGTCCTTGGCCGGGTTGCGGCCGGTGCGCCGATTGGCGCCGATGCCGAGGTGCATAGTCGCCTGCTGCTCGATCCGTCGATCTTCTCCCGGGTGCCGGACTACATGCTGCGGGTTCGCGGTGACTCGATGATCGGGGACGGCATTCTCGACGGTGATCTGGTGGGCGTGCACCGCAGCCCCGAAGCGGTCAATGGCCAGATCGTCGTGGCGCGACTTGACGGCGAAGTCACGATCAAGCGTTTCGAGCGGGTCGGCGACACGGTTCGCCTGTTGCCACGCAACCCGGCCTATCAACCGATCATCGTCGAAGACGACCAGGACCTGGCCATCGAAGGCGTGTTCTGCGGTCTGGTGAGGCAAGGCTGATGGGTGCCGTCGTTGCGTTGGATACGCTGTTCAATGGCGGCCAGGTCTGGAAGGGTCGGCCTGCGCCCCCGGCCGTCAGCCCGCAACCCACCGGGCATGCCACGCTGGATGCGGCATTGCCCACCGGTGGCTGGCCGGAAGCGGCATTGACCGAAATTCTGTTGGCCGGGCAGGGCGTCGGCGAGTTGCAACTGGTGTGGCCGGCGCTGGCCAGGCTGTCGGCGGCGGGCGAGCGCATCGTGCTGGTGGCACCGCCTCACGTGCCGTACCCCCAGGCCTGGCAGAGCGCCGGGGTCGATCTGCGCCAGTTGTCGATCATCCAGGCCAGCGAGCGCGATGCGCTGTGGGCGGCGGAACAATGCCTGCGCTCGGGCAGTTGCGGCGCGGTGCTGTGCTGGCCGCACAAGGCCGACGACCGCGCCTTGCGCCGCTTGCAGGTGGCGGCAGAAACCGGCTCGACCCTGGCGTTCGCCTATCGCTCCATCAGTGAAGCCATCAACCCGTCGCCCGCGGCCCTGCGCATTGCCATCGATGCCAGGCCCGCGCAATTGCGCGTGCTCAAGTGCCGGGGCGGCCTGGCACGTTCGGCACCGATTGCTTTTCCCGTGGGGCATTGAGGTTGCCATGCGCTGGGTGTGCATTCTTTTCCCGCAATTGGCGCTGGACGCGGTCCTGCGTCAGCGCGCCAATCCCGAGGAGCCGCTGGCGCTGCTGACCGGTCCGGCCCAGCGCCGGGTGTTGCAGGCGGTCAACGGTCCGGCGCGGGCGCTGGGTTTACGCCCCGGCCAGTCCATGAGCGCTGCTCAGGCGTTGAGCAAAGGCTTTGTCACGGCCGAGTACGACGTCGCCGACATCGAACACTGGCAGCAATTTCTGGCGGCCTGGGCCTACCGGTTCAGCTCCCAGGTCAGCGTGCATTACCCGCGTGCGCTGGTGTTTGAGATCGAGTCCAGCCTGGGACTGTTTGGTGCCTGGCCGCAATTCGAGGCGCGCTTGCGCAACGAACTCGGCGAGCTGGGCTTTCGCCACCGCATTGTCGCCGCGCCCAACCCGGTGGCGGCGCGGGTGCTGGCCAACGCCTATGACGGTCTGGTGGTGCCCGACGATCAAGCCTTGCAGGATCGCCTCGGGCAAATGCCGGTCGACCGGATCGGGCTGGAAGCCGATGTCGCCACGGCGCTGTCGCGCATGGGGCTGCGCACCCTGAGTCAGGTGCAGGCGTTGCCCCGGCACAGCCTGGCCCGGCGTTTCGAAGCGCAAGTGCTCAAGCACCTGGACGCGCTGCTCGGGTTGCGACGGCTGGCGCTGGTGTACTACCTGCCGCCGGACCGTTTCGATGTGCGCATCGAGCTCAACTTCGATGTGCAATCCCATCAGGCCTTGCTGTTTCCGCTGCGGCGCTTGACCGGCGACCTGTCGGCGTTTCTCTGCGGTCGTGACAGCGGCGTGCAGCGTTTCGATCTGCACCTGGAACACGCCGGGTTGCCGGACAGCGTGATCAAGGTTGGCCTGCTCAGCGCCGAACGCGATCCGGCGATGCTGTTCGAACTGGCCCGGGGGCGGCTGGAGCAGGTTCAGGTCGAAGCCCCGGTGCGCGGTTTTCGCCTGTGTGCCGAAGACTTGCCGGCCTTTGTGCCGCAGTTTCAGGAACTGTTCGACGATCGCCCGCAGCAATCCTTGCCCTGGGAGCAACTGCGCGAACGGCTGCGCGCACGGCTGGGGGATGACGCGGTGCATGGCTTGCGTTTCCAGGCCGATCACCGCCCCGAGTGCGCGTGGCAGGCCAGTGCCGACAGCCAGCCTTGCGCAGGCTTTGGCAGCGTGCAACGGCCGGGCTGGTTGCTCAGCGAACCGCTGGCGATCCACGAAGGCTCGACCCGCATCCTCATGGGGCCGGAACGCATCGAGTCCGGATGGTGGGACGGCGACGACGTGCGCCGGGACTACTACCTGATCGAAACCCGTGCCGGCCAACAGGGGTGGGCCTACCGTGCGGTGGGCGAGGGCGGCCCGTTGTGGCTGCAGGGCTGGTTCTCATGAGCATCGGGTATGCCGAACTGCACTGCCTGTCGAACTTCAGTTTCCAGCGCGGTGCCTCCAGTGCCCTGGAGCTGTTTCAACGGGCGAAAAAACACGGCTATCAGGCGCTGGCGATCACCGATGAGTGCACCCTGGCCGGGATCGTCCGCGCCTGGCAGGCGGCCAAATCCGTTGAGCTGCCGCTGATCATCGGCAGCGAAATCCGCATCGAGAAGGGGCCGAAACTGGTGTTGCTGGTGGAGAACCTCGAGGGCTACCAGACCTTGTGCCGACTGATCACCCGGGCCCGGCGTCGCACGCAAAAAGGCCAGTATCAGCTGCTGCGGGAAGATTTCAGCGAGCCGTTGCCGGGATTGCTGGCGTTGTGGGTGCCGGACGCGGTCGATGCCCTGGAAGAGGGCCACTGGCTGAAGCAGGTCTTTGCTGAACGCCTGTGGCTGGCGGTGCAGCTGCATTGCGGTCAGGACGATAGCCGGCGCCTGCACGATCTGTGGGCCCTGGCCCGGGAGCTGGGCATTGCGGCGGTGGCCAGCGGCGATGTGCACATGCACGCGCGCGGGCGCCGGGCCTTGCAGGACACCATGACCGCGATCCGTCATCACCTGCCGGTGGCGGACGCCGGGCTGCGCCTGCACCCCAACGGCGAGCGGCATTTGCGCAGCCTCGATGCCTTGCAGTCGATCTATCCGCAGGCCCTGCTCGACGAAACCCTGAACATCGCCCGGCGCTGCACCTTCGACCTTGGCCAGTTGCGTTATCAGTATCCCCGGGAGTTGGTGCCGCAAGGTCACAGCGCAACGTCCTGGCTGAGTGAGCTGACCGAACGCGGCATTCGCGAGCGCTGGCCAGAAGGGGCCAGCCCGAAGGTGCGCGGGTTGATCGACAAGGAGCTGGGACTGATCGCCGAGCTCGGTTATGAAAGCTATTTTCTCACCGTCCAGGACATCGTGGCCTTTGCCCGAGGGCAGAAAATTCTCTGTCAGGGCCGAGGCTCGGCGGCCAACTCGGCGGTGTGTTTCGCCTTGGGCATCACAGAAATCGACCCTGAGCGGATGAACATGCTGTTCGAACGCTTCCTCTCCAAGGAGCGCAACGAACCGCCGGACATCGACGTCGATTTCGAGCACGAGCGCCGCGAGGAAGTCCTGCAATACGTGTTCCAGCGCTATGGCCGCAATCGTGCGGCGCTGACGGCGGTCGTCAGCAGCTATCACGGCGCCGGCGCGGTGCGCGATGTGGCCAAGGCGCTGGGCCTGCCGCCGGATCAGGTCAATGCGCTGGCCGACTGCTGTGGTCACTGGAGTGATCAGGCGCCGCCCCTTGAGCGCCTGCGCGAAGGCGGCTTCGACCCCGACAGCCCGGTGCTGCGCCGGGTGTTGAGTCTGACGCAACAGCTGATCGGTTTCCCCCGTCACCTGTCCCAGCACCCCGGCGGCTTCGTCATTTCCGAGCAACCGCTGGACAGTCTGGTGCCGGTGGAAAATGCCGCCATGGCCGAGCGCACGATCATCCAGTGGGACAAAGACGATCTCGACGCGGTCGGGCTGCTCAAGGTGGATATTCTGGCGTTGGGCATGCTCAGCGCGATTCGTCGTTGCTTCGATTTGCTGCGACGCCATCGCCATCTTGACTTGAGCCTGGCATCGATCCCTTCCGAGGACCCACAGACCTACGACATGATTGGCCGTGCCGATACTGTCGGCGTGTTCCAGATTGAATCCCGGGCGCAGATGTCGATGCTGCCCAGGCTCAAGCCTCGCACGTTTTATGACCTGGTGATCGAGGTGGCCATCGTCCGCCCCGGACCGATTCAGGGCGGCATGGTGCATCCGTATCTGCGGCGTCGAAACAAGGAAGAGCTCGAAAGCTATCCTTCCGAACAGCTACGGGATGTGTTGAAGCGCACGCTGGGTGTGCCGCTGTTTCAGGAACAGGTGATGCAGATCGCCATCGTCGCCGCTGACTACAGCCCCGGCGAGGCGGATCAGTTGCGTCGTTCCATGGCGGCCTGGAAGCGTCACGGCGGACTCGAGCCGCACAAGGAACGACTGGCGGCCGGAATGAAGAAAAACGGCTACACGGCGGAGTTCGCCGCGCAGATTTTCGAGCAGATCAAAGGCTTTGGCAGCTATGGGTTTCCCGAGTCCCACGCTGCCAGTTTTGCCTTGCTGACCTACGCCAGTTGCTGGTTGAAATGCCATGAACCCGCGGCATTCGCCTGTGCGCTGATCAACAGTTGGCCCATGGGTTTCTACAGCCCGGACCAGATTCTGCAGGACGCGCGGCGTCATCACTTGCAGATTCGCCCGGTGGACGTACGGGCCAGCGACTGGGATTGCAGCCTCGAGCCGATCATGGGGGCGCAGCCGGCCATTCGCATGGGGATGCGCATGATCAAGGGCTTTCGCGAGGACGATGCCCGGCGCATCGAGGTGGCACGGGCACGGGGGGTATTTGTCGACATCGCCGACCTCGGCGAACGGGCACGACTGGACGCTCGCGCCCAGGAACAACTGGCCGACTCCGGTGCTCTGCGCGGGCTGGCCGGTGATCGGCATCGGGCACGCTGGGAGGTGGCGGGGGTGGAAAAACAGCTCGGCCTCTTCGCCGGCCTGCCGCGGCAGGAGGAGGGCGCGGTGGCGTTGCCCAAGCCCACGGTCGGCGAAGACCTGCTGGCCGATTACAGCAGCGTCGGCACCACCCTCGGGCCACATCCGCTGGCGTTGTTGCGCACTGAGCTGAAGGCCCGGCGCTGCCGCAGTTCGAAGGAACTGCTTGAGGTCGAGCATGGGCGACCGGTAAGCGTGGCCGGACTGGTGACCGGCCGACAACGTCCGGGCACGGCCAGTGGCGTGACCTTCGTCACCCTGGAAGACGAGTTCGGCAACGTCAACGTGATCGTCTGGCGCGACCTGGCCGAGCGGCAACGGCAAGTACTGGTGGGCTCGCAGTTGCTCAAGGTCGATGGGCGCTGGGAGAAGGAAGGCGAGGTCCGGCATTTGATCGCCGGACGCATGAGTGACCTGAGTGAACTGCTGGACGGCATCAGCGTGCGGAGCCGGGATTTCCGCTGAACTGTTGCGAAGGAATGCCTGCGTTGCCTGCTATTGGAAATGGAAAACCTGTGGGAACCTGCTCGCGATGAGGCCTGCACATTCAACATCACTTTCGCCTGACACACCGCCATCGCGAGCAGGCTGAGTCCTACAGGGATGGGTGGTCGCTCGCAGATTTTGTGCCCGCTACAGTTCACTGTAGGAGTGAGCCTGCTCGCGATGAGGCCGGCACATTCAACATCACTTTCGCCTGACACACCGCCATCGCGAGCAAGCCCGCTCCCACAGGTTATGTGTGAAGGCTGGTTACTTGGTGTCAGGCCAAAAACGCTCGCCACCGCCCGGTGCATCTGTCCATGCCTGCAACGAGCGTGTCGGCAGGTCGAAATAATCACGGGTGCGCGCATATCCATGGCCGCCCATCCGGCCAATGGCATCCAGCCCCAGTTGATCGATGTACAGGGTTTTGGGGTCGATCAGTTCGTCGCGCACATGGGCCATGAGCACCTCGCCAAAGATGATCTCCCGGGATTGCCCGATGGACAGCGCCATCATCCGTCGGCATTCAAGCGCTACCGGTGCTTCGCCGATGCGTGGGCATTTGACCGTGGTGCCGGGGATGGCCGTGAGGCCGGCAGCGGTCAGTTCGTCGAAGCCCGGCGCGAAGGGCACGGCGCAGACGTTCATGGCTTCCACCAGCGCATCGCTGACGATGTTGACGGTGAATTCCTGGTTGAGCTGAATGTTGCGCGTGGTGTCCTTGGGGCTCTGATCGCCGTAGTTTTCCACGCCCAGCGCAAGGATCGGCGGATCGGCGGACAGCGCATTGAAGAAGCTGAACGGCGCGGCGTTGATGCGGCCTTCGCCGTCGATGGTGGTCACCAGTGCAATCGGCCGTGGCACCACACTGCCGATCAGGATTTTGTATTTGTCACGGGCACTCAATGTGCTGAAGTCAAAGCTTTGCATAGGCAGAAAACTCTAAAGGAGAGGATCAATCGCGCTCAATGGCGCGTGTGCGCTGTAGTTGTCGGCGAACGGGATCGCCGGTTGGAAAAGACCTTTCCAGTCCGGTTGGCCAAAGGCCCGGTCGCTGTGACTGCGCATCAGTTTTTCGAATTGTTGTTGGGCCTGGCGTTGCAGGGCGGGGTAGTCGACGCCCTGGACCTGGCCGTCCTGCATCACGCAGCGGCCATCGATGTAGCTGGCGATACAGTCGTCACCGCGCCCGGCCAGCATCAGGTTTTTCAAGGGATCAAACAGCGGCCCCAGGTGCAGACCGCGCAGGCTGAACACAGTGATGTCGGCCTTGCACCCCGGTGCCAGCCGGCCGAGATCATCACGGCCCAAGGCTTTGGCGCCGCCGAGGGTGGCAGCGTTGTAAAAGTCCAGTGCACAGGTCAAAGCACCATCGCCTTCCATCAATCGGGCGATGTTCAAGCCCTGGCGCATGTTGTCCAGCAAGTCCGCCGGCCAGGTATCGGTGCCCAGGGCGAAGTTGATGCCTTTGGCCTGGTAGCGTCCAAACGAATTCAACGCCTCGCCATCCCTTGCAAACACCACCGGGCAGTGCACCAGGCTCGCACCGCCGTCCACCACCCGTTGCAGGTCATCATCGCCACGGGTGTAGATGCCGTGGGGCAGCAGGCTGCGCTGGGTCAAAAGCCCAAGCTGCTGCAACCAGCCCAGGGGTGAAACTCCGCGAAGCTGCTCGACCATCGCCACCTCACCGAGCCCTTGACAGCAGTGCAGCCGCATCGGCGCGTTGAGTTCGCGGCTCAGCGCGGCCGTGCGTTGCAGCAGCGCCGGGGTGCAGGTCTGGATGCGGTCGGGCAGCAACGCACCGCGAATCAGGCCGTTGTTCGCACCGTCGAAATCCCGAAAGAAACGTTCAGCGGCATCGAGCCCGGCCATGCCACGGGCTTCATCCCAGTGGTGCGCCAACGTGCCGTCGGCCTGCCAGTAACTCATGCCGCTCATGTAGCAGGGACCGAGGTAGGTGCGCAGGCCCAACTCGGTTGCCACACCGGCCACGGCAGAAAACTCGTCGTAGGTTTCCGCCCACTCGCGGTAGTACATCGAGGTGATCGGCATGGCGGTGGTGATGCCGTTGCGGATCAACTGAGTGAAGGCGTAGCGGTACTTGAAGACCTCTTCCTGCGGGCTGTAACTCTCGCGCGGACCGCTGGCCAGATAGTCCGAAGACCACATCCGGCCCATGTCACGCTCGTCGCCGTTGTCCAGGGTCAGCACGGTGGAATCGAGATCACCCAGCGCATCCAGATCGATAAAGCCGGGGCCGATCAGGGCATTGCCGTAGTCGATCCACTGATCCACCGGCCCGCCATAGCCGCGCCCGACAAACAGGATGCGCGAACCTTCGAAGACCACCTCGCCATCGCGCCACAGCACGTGCTGCGTGCCGTCGAAACCGACCACGCAGCTGGCTTTAAGGCCGACAGTTTTGACCGATCCGGGTTTCACAGGCGGCTTTCCAGCAAGCGTCCATCGGCGGCGATCAAAACACCTGCGCGATAGACCTGCCGCAGCGGCCGCGAAACCACCGCTTCACCGAGGGTCTGCACCGGCATCAGCAAAAAGTCCGCTGGCTGGCCGATCTCCAGACCGTAACCTTCACACCCCAGTGCCCGAGCGCCATTCACCGTCGCCGCCTCGAACGCCGCCGCCAGTTCATCGTCCTTGTTCAAATCGAAACGAAACGCCAGCAGCATCGCCCGTTCCAGCATGTCGCCGTTGCCCATGGGCGACCAGGCATCGCGAATCCCGTCCGAACCCAGGCACACATTCACCCCCGCTTCACGCAGCGCGAGGAACGGTGGCACCGCGCAATCGGCCGGTGCCGAGCTCATCAACGAAATACCCAGGGCGGCCAGACGTTCGGCGACGGGTTTGACCTGGCTCCACGGCAGCATGCCGAGGCAGTAGGCGTGGCTGATCATCACCCGACCCTGAAGCCCAAAGCGTTCGGTGTAGTCGGCAATCAGCGAAATTTGCCACAGGCCCAGTTCACCTTTGTCGTGCAGGTGAATGTCCACGCCACGCTCGAATTCGCTGGCCAGCTGGAAGACGAAATCGAGCTGTGCGATCGGGTCGTTGTCGATCCCGCACGGATCCAGTCCGCCGACATTCTCCACGCCAAGGGCCATGGCTTCGCGCATCAGTTCGGCGGTGCCGGGACGGCTGATCAGACCGGTCTGCGGGAACACCACCAGTTGCAGGTCGATCAGGTCACGGTATTTTTCACGCAATTGCTGCATGGCTTCGACGTGGCGCAGGCCGAATTCCGGGTCGATGTCGACGTGACAGCGCAGGGTCAGCGAGCCACGGGCGATGCAGTTTTCCAGCAGCGCGCCGGCGCGTTGGGCGATGGGGGTTTCGACTTCACGCAGGATGCGGCGCTCGTTGGCGATGTAGTCCTTGAGCGTGGGACCTGCGCTGTTGGGGCGCCAGGGTTGGCCCCAGAGGGTTTTGTCGAGGTGCACGTGGCTTTCCACCAGGGCCGGGGTGAGGAGCTGGTGTTGGCCGTCGATGTCGGTGGCCAGCAGCTCGGTGGTCGAGGCGGGGCGACGTTGGGTGAACCGGCCGTTTTCGATCAGCAGGTCTTCGGCGGTGGCGCCGTAGGGGCGCACGTTGCGTAGCCAGCGGGGGTGGGACATATCAACCTCATTCAGGTTTTTGAATGTTGTAGTGACTGGACGGGCCTCATCGCTGGCAAGCCAGCTCCCACAGGGAATTGGGTTGGTCAAAACATTTGTGAACCCCCCAAACCTTGTGGGAGCTGGCTTGCCAGCGATGGCTAAGGCTAGGTCCCCTTGGTTATTGAGGTGTAGTCACATTTTGTGATCAACCAAAACCCTGTGGGAGCTGGCTTGCCAGCGATGGCGGCGATCCGGTCTCGGGTCAGCCTTTAAGCTTCGCCCAGATCCGGTCCTGCAGTTCCCGCGCCTTGTTGCTGCATTCCTTTTCAGGCCGCAGGCGCGAGGCGAATTCGTCGGGCATGTTGATGGCGTCCATGACCTTCCATTTGGCGTCGAGCAGCTTGTCGCTCTGGATGCCGTTGGCGTAGGCAATGGCGTTGGACACGGCGGCGGCGTTTTCCGGTTTCATCATCCAGTCGATGAATACCTTCGCGTTGCCAGGGTGCGGCGCGCTTTTGGGCACGGCGAAGTTGTCCTGGAACATCGCCACACCTTCACGCGGATAAACGTACTTGATGGTGTTCTTTTGCAAGGTCGCCCGCGCGGTCGAACCGTTCCAGTTCTGCATCATGATCACTTCACCGGAGGCCATGCGGTCGACGGTGTTGTCCGAGCTGTACATCTTCAGGAACGGCTTCTGTTTTTGCAGCAGCTCCAGAATGCGCTTGGCGTCCTGCGGGTTTTCGCTGCATTCGTCGACATCCAGGTAATGACTGGCAGCGTTGATCACACTGCTGGAGGTGTCGAGCGCCGCCAGTTGGCCTTGCAGTTCCTTGCGCGGCTCGAAGAACTCCTTCCAGGAATCGTCCAGCTTGCCGCCAGGCACCCGCGCACTGTCATAGGAGAATCCGGTGGTGCCCCACAGGTACGGCGCCGAGAACTTGCGGCCGGGGTCGAAGCTCGGGTCGCGGAACGCCGGTTTGACGTACTGGAAGTTGGGCAGGGCCGACGCGTCGATTTCCAGCAGCAGGTCCTGTTTGATCAGGGTTTGCATGATCGACTGCGACGGCACGATCACGTCATAGGCCGCACCGCCGGCCTGCAATTTGGCCAGCAGGGTTTCGTTGCTGTCGTAGCCGTCCATGGTGACCTTGATGCCGGTCTCTTTTTCGAACTTGGCCAGCAGCTCGACCGGGTAGTAATCGGTCCAGTTGTAGAAGAACAATTCTTTGGGCTCGGCGGCCTGTGCGCCGAACGCAGTGAGTGCGGTGAAGCAACTGAGGGCCAGGCCGGCGACGCCGCAACGCATGCTTTTATTTTTCATCGAGAACGCTCCAGAGGGAAAAGGACTCATTGGTTTTTGCCGCGCTGTCCCAGCCAGAAGGCCAGCACCACCAGCACGATGGAGATCACCAGCATCAGGGTCGAGATCGCGTTGATCTCCGGCGTCACGCCGGCCTTGATGGCCGAGAAGATGTACACCGGCAAGGTTGTGGAACCTGGGCCGGCAACGAAGAACGTCATGATGAAATCGTCCAGGCTGACCACGAACGCCAGCACCGAACCGGACAACACCGCAGGCCACAGCAACGGCAACGTGACTCGACGGAACACCTGCCACGGATTGGCGTACAAGTCGTTCGCCGCCTCCAGCAGGCTCTTGTCCAGATCATTGAGCCGGGCACGGATGGGCAGGTAGGCGAAGGGAATGCAGAAGCCGACGTGCGCCACGATCACCGTGAGCAAACCGAGCTTGATCCCCAGTGCCATGAACAGCAGCAGGGTGGCGACGGCGGTGACGATCTCCGGCAGGATCAGCGGCAGGTTGATCCCGCCCTCGACCATCTTCTGTCCATAAAAAGGCCGGTAGGTCGCCAGCGCTGCGAGCAAGGCAATCGCCGTGGCGCAGACCGTGGCGATGCTGGCAACGATGATCGAGTTCAGTGCGGCGGTCTGTATCGACGGGTTGGCCAGGATCCGCCCGTACCAGGCGAAGGAAAACTCGGTCCACACCGTCGCGGAACGGTTGGCGTTGAAGCTGTAGGCGATCAGCACGAAGATCGGCACGTACAGATAGGCCAGGATCAGCAGGCTGACTTCGCGGGTGAGCGGCAGTTTTTTCAGGTGCAGGGCGATCATGCGGTGGCTCCCCGACGAAGAGTTTTGGCGGCGCTGCGGCTATAGAGGGCGTACAGCACCAGCGACAGCAACAGAATCCCCAGCAGCAGAAATGACAGCGAGCTGCCCAGCGGCCAGTTGCGCGCCGTGCCGAACTGCTGCTGGATCAGGTTGCCGATCATCAGCGTCTTGCCGCCGCCGAGAATCGCCGGGGTGATGAACGCGCCGAGGCTCGGCACAAACACCAGCAGCGCGCCGGCAATCACCCCCGGCATCGACAGCGGCAGGATGATCCGCTTCAGCGCATGCCAGCGATTGGCACCCAGGTCGTAGGCGGCTTCGACAAGCCGCCAGTCGAGTTTTTCCAGGGTCGAGTAGATCGGTAAAATCATGAACGGCAGGAAGCTGTAGACCAGCCCGACGCTGACCGCGAAGTCGTTGTAAAGCAGGGTGATGCCACCGGCCTGGGGGAACAGCGCGTTGAGGCTTTGCGCCACCCAGCCGTGCTCGCGCAGGATGATCAGCCAGGCGTAGTTGCGGATCAGCAGGTTGGTCCAGAACGGAATGGTGATGAGCAAGACCATGAGGTTACGTCGGCGGGGGGTGAGGCTCGACATCCACAACGCCACCGGAAAGCCGAACAGGAAACACAACACCGTGGTGCCGCCGGCCTGGAAAACCGAGCGTAACAATGCCTGGGCGTAGACCCAGTTGAGCTCGAGTTCACCGTCGAAACCTTCCTGGTAAAACAGCTGCACATAGCTTTGCAATTGCCAGTTGGCCTGCCAGTCGACACCGCCATAGACGTTGCGAGGTAACAGGCTGATATAGCCCATGATGCCGAGCGGGATGGCGATCAGGGCCAGCAGGGTCAGAACCACCGGGCTGAGCAACAGCGCACGGTTGAGGGCGGGGGAAGTGCTGCTGACGCTCATCTCAGGCCTCCATCAACAGGCAGGCATGGGGCGGCAGATTGACCGCGACGCGATCACCGACCAGCCGGCCACGGTTCAGGCCTTCGTTGTTCTCGCGCAGCATGACCTTGATGTCGTTGTTCAAACGGCATTGATAGAGCGTCGCGGTGCCGACATACAGCACCGCTTCGATCACGCCCCGCAGGTGATGGGGTTGCGTCGGATCGACCAGTTGCGAACGCTCCGGGCGGAACGCCAATTGCACCTTGGCGCTGTCGACGCCTTGAGGCGCGCAGGGGATTTCCACCGGCATGCCATTGGGGATGAACAGGTTTTCGTTGTGCAGGCCGCGCTTGAGGTGGCCGGGAAGGAAGTTGATGTCGCCGATGAACTGCGCCACGAATTGATGTTGCGGGCGTTCGTAGATGTCGTTCGGAGTACCGATCTGCAGGATCTTGCCGGCGGACATCACGGCAATGCGATCGGACAGGGTCAGGGCTTCCTCCTGATCGTGGGTCACGAAAATGAACGTGATCCCGGCTTCCTTCTGCACGCGCTTGAGTTCGACCTGCATCTCTTTGCGCAACTTGAGGTCGAGGGCCGACAAGGGCTCATCCAGCAACAACACTTTCGGTTTCGGCGCCAATGCCCGTGCCAGCGCGACACGCTGCTGCTGGCCGCCGGACAATTCGGCGGGTTTGCGTTGAGCCAGGTGCTGCATTTGCACCAGGGCGAGCATCTCTTCCACCCGCTGGGCCGTCTGCTTGCGATCAAGACCCTGCATCTCGAGGCCGAAGGCGATATTCTGCGCGACACTCATGTGTGGAAACAGCGCGTAACTCTGGAACACCGTATTGACCCGACGTTTGAAGGGCGGCAAGTGGTTGACCGGTTCGCCAGCCAGGCGGATCTCGCCGTCGCTGACGTGCTCGAAACCGGCAATGGTGCGCAGCAGGGTGGTTTTACCGCAGCCGGAGGGGCCGAGCAGGGTGAAGAATTCGTTGTCGGCAATGTCTACAGAGACATTGTCGAGGGCGGGCGCCAGCCCGGGATCGTCGGAATACCGCTTGGAAACGTTACGCACTTCAATCGCGACTGGATGACCCATAATGGTGCATTCCTCTAATTATTGTATGCAATATCTGGATGCAATCTAGAAATAACCGGATTAATCTGCCTGTGCAACCCCCTTTTTCAATGGCTGCTCATCGCCAGGGGCTGGTTGCTCAGCGCATCAGGAGTGTTCAGATGACCGACAAAAAACTCGAGACGACCGTCGACCGCGTCTACCAAGGGGTTTACGAGGCGATCAGCAAACGTTCTTTACGCCCGGGCATGAAGCTGGGCGAGGCGTCACTGGCCGAACTTTTTAATGTCAGCCGGACGTCGGTTCGTGCCGCGCTCAAGCAATTGGAGGCGGATGGGCTGGTCACGACCGAGCCCAATAAAGGTGCGTCGGTGTCGTTGCCGAGTGACGAGGAGATCCGTTCGTTGTTTGAAACCCGACGCCTGGTCGAGATCGGCATCGTCAGTGAACTGTGCCGTCGGCGGGACACTTCCGTAACCCGGGACCTGCGCGATCACTTATTGCTGGAAGATGAAGCGCATCAAAGCGGTGACCACGAACGGCTGATTCATTTGTTGGGCGAGTTCCACATCAAGCTCGCGCGCAGCCTGAACAACCCGGTGCTGCTCGACTGGTTTCAGAAGCTGATTTCCCGTGCCTCGCTGTATGCGGCAGCGCTGGATGACGACAGCCACGAAGCCTGCCGTGACGACGAACACCTGCGTTTGATCGAGTACATCGAGGCGGGTAACCAGAGCGCGGCGATCGAACTCACCTGCCTGCATTTGAACGGCATCGAAAAGGCCATCCTCGACGTCGCGGCCACGCTGAAAACTGGCTACCATCCGTTTAAGCATTTGATTGAGGTGTGACGCTCGATCCACAGCCGCCACCCACCCTGTAGCAGCTGCCGAGGCACGAGGCTGCGTTGCGTGTCCGAAGGACCGCCCCCCGGGGCCGCTTCGCAGATTCTGTAGCAGCTGCCGAGGTACGAGGCTGCGTTGGGTTGCGAAGCGACCCCTTGGCGGTCCTGCGGTCCTGCGGACACGCAACGCAGCGTCGAACCTCGGCAGCTGCTACAAGGTCACTAAGGAACGTTCGGTCATACCTTAATGAAACCATTGGCGCCCCAAGTGCTCGAAGCAAACAGGTGTCATTTCAGGGACAAAAGAGTCAGTCAATGCAGTTTCTAGACGATAGCCACGGGTGTGCCGGATGGAACGGCGAAATGGCCGGACGCATTCGTGCTTTCGACTGGAGTCTGACCGACCTTGGAAGCTTTGACGCCTGGCCCAAAAGCCTGCGCAGTGCCGTGCAGATGATGCTCGCCTCGCCGCTGCCAATCGTGATGCTCTGGGGGCGGGCCGGGTACATGGTCTACAACGATGCGTACTCCGAATTCGCCGGTGGCCGGCACCCTTATCTGCTGGGTTCGCCGGTGGAGCTGGGCTGGCCGGAAGTCGCCGACTTCAACCGCCATGTAGTGGATACCTGCCTGGCCGGCGGGACCTTGTCCTATCGCAATAAAGAATTGGTGCTGCTCAGGAACGGTGTACCCGAGGACGTCTGGCTCGACCTGTATTACAGCCCGGTCGCCGACGATACCGGGTGTCCTGCCGGCGTCATCGCGATGGTGGTCGAAAAAACCGACCATGTGATTTCCGAACGCCGCCGACAAGCTGCCGAAGACGCCTATCGCGCCGACAACGAGCGGGTGCGCCTGGCGCTCAATGCCGGGGCATTGCTGGGCTCGTTTGTCTGGGACATCAAGGACAATGTGCTGTCCGGTGATGAACGTTTTGCCCGAACATTCACCTACCCGACTGACCAGGACCTGGTCAACTTGCCCATGGACATCGCCGAGTCGCGGATTCATCCGGACGATTTCAGCTGGGTTCAGGACCAGGTTAAACAAGCGGTGAAAACCGGTGAACCGTTCAACGCCGAATACCGCGTACGTCGCGCTGACGGCAGTTACCTGTGGGTACTGGCGAGCGGTTGTTGCGAGTTCGATGACCAGGGCAAACCGCTGCGCTTTCCCGGCGTGCTGATCGACATCAACGAGCGCAAGAACGCTGAAGAATCCTTGCTGCGGTTCACTCGCAACCTGGAGCAGCGCGTGGCTGAAGAGGTCGAGGCGCGCCTGGCAGCGGAAGAGCAACTGCGTCAATCGCAGAAGCTCGAAGCCATCGGAGGCCTGACCGGCGGCGTGGCCCACGATTTCAATAATCTGCTGCAGGTGATCGCCGGCAACCTGCATTTGCTGGCGCGGCACGAGCCGGACAATCCCAACGTTCAACGCCGGGTCAAGGCGTCGATTGTTGCGGTTGAACGCGGCGCCAAACTGTCCTCGCAGTTGCTGGCGTTTGCCCGCCGCCAGCCGCTGTCGCCTGCGGTCCATCACCCCCGGCAGATCTTCGAAAGCCTCGGTGAACTGTTGCAACGCACGCTCGGGGAAACCCTGCAGATCGCGGTGCGGATGCCGCTGGATTCCTGGTACCTGCACGTGGACCGCAATCAACTGGAAAACGCCATCCTCAACCTGGCGATCAACGCCCGCGATGCCATGCAGGGTGAAGGTATCCTGGAGCTGAGCGCCGAGAACATTGTTCTCGATCGCGAGTTCTGTGCCGGCAAAGGCATTGTGCCCGGTGACTATGTGCGTGTTGCCGTGGTCGACAGCGGCGTCGGCATGTCGCCCGACGTCCTTGCCCAGGCATTCGAGCCGTTCTTCACCACCAAGGCTGATGGCCAGGGCACGGGGCTTGGGCTGAGCATGGTGTTCGGCTTCGTCAAGCAGAGCGGCGGCCATATCGAAATGACCAGCGTCGAAGGGCAGGGCACGCGGGTGCAGCTGTATTTCCCGCGCAGCCTGCGTGCACCGCAGAGTGAAACGATCACCCAGGAGGCACACTCTCTTGGCGGTCATGAAACCATTCTGGTGGTCGAGGATAACGAAGCGGTGCGCGTCGCCGCAGTGGAGTTGCTGCAGGAAGAGGGTTACACGGTCCTGACGGCGGCCAACGGCGATGCGGCCATGCAGATGCTGCTGGAGGGTTGGGAGGTAGACCTGATTTTCACCGACGTGGTCATGCCGGGGCTGATCAAGAGTTCGGACCTGGCGGCATGGGCCAAGGTGCAGAAGCCGCCGGTGGCCGTGTTGTTCACGTCGGGGCATACCCGCGACATCATTTCGCGCAATCACCAGCTCAGCGCTGATACCTTTCTGCTGAGTAAACCCTACGGGCCGGACGCGCTCACCCGCATGGTGCGCAGCGTGCTCAGCGGCTGAAGCGATTATTGTGGGAGTGAGCCTGCTCGCGATAGCGGTGTATCAGGTGAAAATATCGCGACTGATGTTCCGCTATCGCGAGCAGGCTCACACCCACATTTGTTCGTGTGTATTTTGTGCAATTTGACTAAGGCCATCCGATGACTTCCAGGCTCACTTCCAATCCAACCTCCGGCATGGTCAGGGTGCGGGGTGCCCGGGAGCACAATCTCAAGAATGTCGATGTCGACATTCCCCGTGACGCCCTGGTGGTGTTCACCGGTGTGTCGGGCTCGGGGAAATCCTCCCTGGCGTTTTCGACGCTCTATGCCGAAGCGCAGCGCCGCTATTTCGAATCCGTGGCGCCTTATGCGCGACGTCTGATCGATCAGGTCGGCGTGCCGGATGTCGACTCCATAGAGGGCTTGCCGCCGGCCGTGGCCTTGCAGCAACAGCGCGGCACACCGAGCACCCGCTCTTCAGTGGGCAGCGTGACGACCCTGTCGAGCCTGATCCGCATGCTCTATTCCCGCGCCGGCAGTTACCCGCCGGGCCAGCCGATGCTGTACGCCGAAGATTTCTCCCCCAACACGCCGCAAGGCGCTTGCCCGCAATGCCACGGTCTTGGCCGGGTCTATGAAGTTACCGAAGCGCTGATGGTCCCGGACCCGAGCCTGACCATCCGCCAGCGTGCCGTCGCGTCATGGCCCATGGCGTGGCAGGGACAGAACCTGCGGGACATCCTCGTGACCCTGGGGTACGACGTCGACAAGCCATGGCGCGATCTGCCGAAAAAGCAGCGCGACTGGATTCTCTTCACCGAAGAGACGCCGACGGTGCCGGTGTACGCTGGCCTCACGCCTGACGAAACCAAGGTCGCGCTCAAGCGCAAAATGGAACCCAGTTACCAGGGCACGTTCACCGGTGCCCGGCGCTACATCCTGCATACCTTCACTCACTCTCAAAGCGCGCTGATGAAGAAGCGCGTCTCGCAATTCATGCTCGGCAGCCCGTGTCCGTTGTGCGAGGGCAAGCGGCTGAAGCGTGAGGCGTTGTCGGTGACCTTTGCCGGATACGACATTGGTGAGTTGTCGCAGATGCCGTTGCTGCAAGTCGCCGAGGTGTTGAAACCGGTGGCGGCGCACAGCTACCTCGAACAGGCGGACGAGGCGGGCGACGTGTTGACGCACGTGCAGACCCGCGAAGCCCGTGAGCAGCGTGTGGCCCATGGCGCCAGTGGTCACGCCAATGCGCCAGATGTGCGCCACACGCCCAATCTGTCCGTGGAAAAACGCCTGGCGGCGCAGCGCATTGCCCAGGATCTGCTGGAGCGGGTCAGTACGCTCACGGACCTGGGGCTGGGGTATCTGGCGCTGGAACGCAGCACGCCGACCCTGTCCTCCGGCGAGTTGCAGCGATTGCGCCTGGCGACTCAATTGGGTTCGCAATTGTTCGGGGTGATTTACGTGCTGGACGAACCATCGGCCGGCCTGCACCCGGCGGATGGCGAGGCGCTGTTCGACGCACTGCAACGCCTGAAAGCCTCCGGCAATACCTTGTTCGTGGTCGAGCATGACCTGGAAACGATGCGCCGCGCTGACTGGCTGATCGATGTCGGTCCCGCGGCGGGCGAGCTTGGTGGCCGTATTCTGTACAGCGGACCGCCCGCGGGGCTGGCGAACGTAGTGGAATCGCAGACCCGTGATTACTTGTTCGCAGCGCAGGTCGTCCAGCCACGAGACAGCCGCAAGCCGTCCGACTGGTTGCGCCTGGAGGGCATCACCCGCAACAACCTGAGCAACGTCAGCGTCGAGTTTCCGCTGGGCTGTTTCACCTCGGTCACCGGGGTGTCCGGCTCCGGAAAGTCCAGCCTGGTCAGCCAGGCATTGCTGGAACTGGTGGGCGCGCACCTCGGCCGCGTGGTGAGTGACAACGACGCGCCAGAGCCGAGCCTTGAGGACGACGCGCCGCAAGTCAGCGGCGGCCAGGTTACAGCGGGGCTGGGGTCGATCAAGCGTCTGGTGCAGGTCGACCAGAAACCCATCGGCCGCACGCCGCGCTCGAACCTGGCGACGTATACCGGTCTGTTCGACAACGTGCGCAAGCTTTACGCCGCGACGGACGAGGCGCGGAAGATGCACTACGACGCCGGGCAATTTTCTTTCAACGTTGCCAAGGGCCGGTGCCCGACGTGTGAAGGCGAAGGTTTTGTCAGTGTCGAGTTGCTGTTCATGCCCAGCGTTTATGCGCCATGCCCGACCTGCCACGGCGCGCGCTACAACCCCGAGACACTGGCCATCACCTGGCAGGGCTTGAACATCGCCCAGGTGTTGCAGTTGACGGTGGACGAAGCGGTCGGGGTGTTCGCCGAGCAAGCGGGGATTCGTCGTTCGCTGGAGGTGCTGCGCGATATCGGCCTGGGTTACCTGCGTCTCGGCCAGCCGGCGACAGAACTGTCAGGCGGTGAGGCGCAACGCATCAAACTGGCCACCGAACTGCAGCGCAATCAGCGCGGGGCGACGTTGTACGTACTCGACGAACCCACCACCGGGCTGCATCCACGGGACGTTGACCGGTTGATGGAACAATTGAATACCCTGGTGACGGCGGGGCACACGGTGATTGTTGTCGAGCACGAAATGCGCGTGGTTGCGCAGAGTGACTGGGTGATTGATATCGGGCCGGGAGCGGGGGATCAGGGCGGGAAAATTGTCGTGGCGGGGGTGCCAAAAAAGGTGGCGGCGAGCAAGAAGAGCCGGACGGCGCCGTTTTTGGCCAGGGTGCTTGGCATCTGAATTGGGGGGATCGGCTGGCCCTATCGCGGGCAAGCCCGCTCCCACAGGGGTTTTGGGTGACCAGGGATTTGTGGTTGTTTGCGGACCTGTGGGAGCCGGGCTTGCCCGCGATGGCGGCTGCACATTCAGCATCGATATAGCGGCTGTCAGCCGCCATCAATCGTGCGTCGTACCTTGTCCAGCAGTTCACTGATCTGGAACGGCTTGACCAGCATCTCCATGCCATCACCAAGAAATACCTGACGATTGATTGCGTTTTCCGCGTAGCCGGTCATGAACAGGATCGGCAACTTCTCGCGCCAGTCCCGCGCCACATCCGCCAGCTCCCGGCCGGTCATGCGGGGCAGGCCGACATCGGTCAGCAACAGGTCAATGGACGGGTCGTTCTGCAAGCGTTCAAGTGCGCTTTCAATGTCACCCACCTGGGTGCATCGGTAACCGGCATCCACCAACACTTCTGCCACGAACATGCGCACCGACGGCATGTCCTCGACAATCAACACATGTTCACCCTCACCCTGTGCGTCGACGAGGGTCGGAGCCACCTTGCTGATGGTCGGGTCGGAGCTGGCCGGCAGCATGATGGTAACTTCCGTGCCCCGTCGGGCCACGCTGCGGATGTGCGCATCGCCGCCGGATTGACGGGCGAAGCCGTAAATGGTCGACAGCCCCAGCCCCGTGCCCTGGCCTAACGGCTTGGTGGTGAAGAAAGGATCGAACACCTTGTCGATGACGCTGTGGTCGATGCCGGTCCCGTCATCGCGTACGGACAGGGCGACGTAGGCGCCATCCGCCAGATTAGGGTCGCCGTGGGAGTAGGCGGCGTAGGTGCTGACCCAGACATTGCCACCCTGTGGCAGCGCGTCGCGGGCGTTGATCACCAGATTGAGGACGGCACTTTCAAGCTGGATCGGATCGACCAGCGCGATGGCGGGTTTGGAGGTCAGCTCCAGCTTCAGGGCAATGCGTTCACCCATGGTGCGCGCCAGCAATTCCTCAAGGGAGCGAACGTGCTCGTTGATGTCCACGGGCCGGGTATCCAGCGGCTGCTGACGGGCGAAGGCCAGCAGGCGATGGGTCAGGGAGGCTGCGCTCATGGCCGAGTTCAACGCCGCTTCGGCATAGAACTGAACCTTGTCGGTGCGGGAGTCGGCGACGCGTTTCTGGATCAGTTCGAGGCTGGTGATGATGCCGGTCAGCAAGTTGTTGAAGTCGTGGGCGATGCCGCCTGTCAGCTTGCCCAAGGCATCCATTTTCTGTACTTGCAACAATTGGGCCTCGGTGCGCACGCGTTCGGCGACTTCCTTGGCCAGTTGGGTCGTGGCGTCATCGAGACGAGCCAGATGCGAGCGTTCGCGGTGGCGGTGCTCGGTGACGTCTTCGACGAACACCAGGCTCAGTTCGGGGGTGCGGTAAGGTGAAATCTGCCATTCGGCCTCACGGACCTCACCCTGGACACGCATGTTCAGGGTGCCTCTCCAGCGTTCGCCGTACGCCAGACGCAGGCGCAGCTCGTCGATGACGGCGCCCTGGTCTGGCGCGAAGCATTCACGCAGGGTGTCTGGATCGAGGTTGTCCTGAATCAGCTGGGCGAACGCATGGTTGCACTCGTGGACGTTGAGTTGTGCATCCAGCACCGCAATGGGGGCGGACACATTGACGAAGATCTCGCGAAAGCGCGCCTCGCTTTCACGCAGGGCATTTTCGGTTTCGCGCACCCGCAGCAAGGTGCGCAGGGTCGCCAGCAGTACATCCGGGTCGACCGGGTGAATCAGGTAGGCATCGGCGCCGGCGTCGAGACCGGTGATGATGTCGCCCGTCTGGATCGACGCCGCCGACACGTGAATCACCGGCAACAGCGCCGTCGCGCTTTCGGAGCGCAGTTTGCGCACGATGTCGAAACCGCTCATGTCCGGCAGGTTGACGTCGAGGATCAACGCATCAAGCTCGACGTTGTCGATCAGGTCCAGCCCCTCGCCACCCGTACCTGCTTCCAGCACCTCGTAGCCGTGGCTTTCCAGGCGCCGGCGCAAGGCATAGCGCGTAGCCACGTTGTCATCGACGATCAGCAAGCGGATGTCACGTTTCATCGGCAGGTTCCATGGCAATGGCCAGCGGGATGATCACGAAAAAGGTCGAACCTGCGCCGGGTTTGCTTTCGAGCCCCACTTCGCCACCCAGTAACGCAGCAAAGCGTTTGCACAAGGATAGCCCGAGTCCGGTACCGCGAAGACGTTTCTGCAAGGGGGAGTCAACCTGAGAGAAGTCCTCGAACAATGCGCCATGTAGCTCCGGCGCGATACCTATTCCGGTATCGCTGACCGCAAAGCGTACGTGAGCGTCGCCCTGGAGCCGCGCCGAGACCCGTACTTCGCCGCGTGTGGTGAACTTCAACGAGTTGGATATGAAGTTGCGCAGGATCTGCGCGAGCTTCTTGTCGTCGGTATACAACCGGGGCAAGCCCACGGGCTCTTCGAAGATCAGGTCCACGGCGCTGGCGTCGACAATCGGCCGGAACATGCCGCGCAGGGCCGCGAACAGGTCGAACATGTCGAACCAGGCCGGGGAAATGCTGATACGCCCGGCTTCGATCTTCGCCAGGTCCAGCAGGTCGTCGACCATGTCGCTGAGTTCCCGCGCCGCGGTACTGACGAACGCCACCTGCTTGTGTTGCTCGGCACTCAAAGGGCCATCGAGCTCGTCGGTCAACAGGCCGGTGATGCTCAGGATCGAGCCCAGCGGCGTGCGGAATTCATGGCTCATGTACGACAGGAAACGGCTTTTCAGGTCCGAGGCCTGGCGCAGCTCTTCGGCCTGGTTGTCGAGCTCGGCGTACAGCGCCAACACGCCCTGGTTGGTTTCATCCAGCTCTTCGCGCAGGGCGTTGGCTTCGCTTTGCAAGCGTGCAACCAGTGCCGTTTGCTCGTCCAACTGACTCATGGGTGTATCAGCCATGGGCGGCCTCCAGAGCAATTACCACCACCGTGACGTCATCGCGTCCCCGGCAAAAATCCCGGTGCAGAATGGCCGCAATCACGGCGGGATGGCGATGCACCAGGCCGGGGTAATCTTGCAGGTTCCATCGGGACTGCAGGCCGTCGCTGTACATGATCAATAGTTGTCCGTTTACTTGAGCATAGTCAAAGGGTTGCGCCTTTCGATATTGGCCACCGACGATGCCGGGGTGGGAGGCCAGGCCGCGTGATTTTCCAGGTTCTATCAGGCTGGCGCCAATGTTACCGATACCGACGAATCTCAGCGCATCCCGGTGGCTGTCGAACTGCGCGATGGCCAGCGCGCCGCCCCGGGTGCCAAGCATGTCGCGATGGATGTCTTCCACAAGATGCACCGGCGTCGAAAACGGTGCCTGCGCGAAAGCTTTCTCACCGGCACGGCCCGCTCGTTCGGCGTCTTCGCCATGGCCCAGACCGTCGATCACCAGCGCGCTGATGCAGGGCCCGTCAAACGCCAGGTGCCAGACATCGCCGCAGGCCGGGTCGTTGTGCAGCGAGTGCTGGCTGACACCAAACCGCTGATCCGGCGCCTTGTCGCCGCGTGGATACAGGCGTGCCAACAGCACGGCGCCCCGGGCATCCGCGTAGACGTCGAACACTTCAGTCTGGCGCGACACCGACCCCAACCCGATGCCCTGAGTGCCCCGGGTGGAAAACCCGTCCGCGAGGCAGGCGTCCACGTCGAAGCCACCGGCGCGATCCACGGCGATCATTTCAATGCCGGCGCCTGAGGCCCTGGGCAGTATTCGCAAGTGCAATTCGCCGCGGGTCGCATGCTTGAGAATGTTGCTCGCCAGCTCGGTGGCCACCAGCGCCACGCGCCCGCAATCGGTCGGGTCGAAGCCATTTCTCTCCGCGAGTTGCTGGGCGGTACGGCGTGCGTGGCCGATCTGGCTGCTGTCTTCGATGGGTAATACCTGCGTCATCGAACCGCTGATCGTCATGCCCATCGCGTTATCGTTATTCGAGTGCCTTTGCCTGGCTCGGTTTCGAGTTCGAACTCTTCTACCAGGCGTTTCGCCCCCGTCAGGCCGAGCCCGAGGCCGCCGCCGGAGGTCCAGCCGTCGGTCATGGCCAGCTTCAGGTCGGGAATGCCCGGGCCTTCATCGCGGAAAATCAGGCGCAGACCGGTGCGGGCGTTGTCCTCGAGGATCTGCCAGTCCATGTCGCCGCCACCGCCATAGACCATGGTGTTGCGGGCCAGCTCGCTGACGGCGGTCACCAGCTTGGTCAGGTCGATCAGGCGCATGCCGCACTCGGTGGCCAGCTTGCGCGCCGTCTGACGCGCCAGGACGACGTCCTGTTCGATGGCGATGGGTTGGCTGCCGCTGCTGCGCACGTTCATTGCTCGCGTACTCGATCCTGCAGCAGTTTCATCCCGCGCTCGACGTTCAGCGCGGTGCTGACGCCTGGCAACGTCAGCCCCAGTTCAACGAGGGTGATGGCGACGGCGGGCTGCATGCCGACCAGCACGGTCTGGGCATCCATGATTTTCGACAAGCCGGAAATGGTGCCGATCATCCGTCCGATGAACGAGTCGACCATGTCCAGCGCGGAAATATCAATCAACACGCCCCGGGCGGAGGTTCGGCTGATGCGCTCGGACAGATCGTCCTGAAGCGTCAAGGCCAACTGGTCATGCATGTCGACCTGAATGGTCACCAGCAAAAAGTCGCCCATCTGCAAAATAGGGATGCGATCCATGGGCTCAGCCCGCCTTGTTGACGGACAGGCCCAGTCGGGTAAGGGCCAGTTTCAGGGCATCGGCCAGGTTGGCTTTGGTGACCACGCCTTGCAGGTCCAGCCCCAGGTGCACGATGGTTTGGGCGATTTGCGGTCGCACGCCGCTGATGATGCAGTCGGCACCCATCAGGCGAATGGCGGTAACGGTTTTGAGCAGGTGCTGTGCCACCAGGGTATCGACGGTTGGCACGCCAGTGATGTCGATAATGGCGATTTCGGAGCCGGTGTCGACGATGCGCTGCAACAGCGATTCCATCACCACCTGAGTACGCTGCGAATCGAGGGTGCCGATCATCGGCAACGCGAGTACGCCATCCCACAGCTTGACCACCGGGGTCGACAGTTCCAGCAGTTCTTCCTGTTGACGCTTGATCACCGCTTCGCGGGACTTCTGGAAGGTGCGGATGGTGTGCATGCCCAGGGCGTCGAGCAATTCGGAGATTTCCCAGAGTTGTTCGGCCAGCAGCGCAGGGTTGTCCTGATAGTGATTCTGCAGCATCGAAAACATCGGGCCTTTGAGCGAGAAGATGAAGCTGGCAGTCTGGTGCGAGTCCTGGCCCAACAGGGCGCGGCTGTGGGAGAGCTTTTCGAGAAACAGGCGGATTTCGTCCCAGCCTGGCGCCGCCACATTCTGGCCGTTGCCGCTTTCAAGTCCCGAGACGATCAGGTGCAGGAGTTCCGTGGTCTGTTGTTTGAGGTCCTGCTCTTTAAGGTTGCGCGTCGCACCATTGGCTTCGAGGCGATGAGTCCAATCATTCAACAGTTGCGCCTGGTTGTTTTTCATCGCATCGAGTGTGCTGGTCTGCAGTGCCGCCATGTGCCTGAACTCCTTGAAAGTGTTGGCCGATTCCGTAAATGTTGATCGGCGCAAGTCAGTGACATTTGCCGTGCAAAATAGTTGTTCGCTTGCACAGGAATTTTTATCTCAAACACAGTCGAGTGTAGGAGGAGATCAACCCGAGGAGGAGATCAACTTCTGCAGGTGATTATCCAATGGAACCTTGCGGTCAGAGAAGGCTTCGAATCTACAAGGCCCGGCTGCTTCAGCTGTGCATTTGTACTGTTTTACGAGGTGATCATGAAAGACGATTCAATGACGCAAGGGCAGGATCAAGCAATTGATCGAAATGATCCGGCCATTGATCCGCAGACGACGGGGGCAAGCGAAGCCGGGCAACAGCAGCAGACCGCCAAACCGGAAAGTGCCGACACCGAGGTCGATCAGAAAAACCAGCATAACGAAAACGACAACGAGTTCAGTCCGGGCTTCGAGCCGGAACCTGATCGGGCCAAACCCGGTGAGGACACTGACGCGGACATTGATACCGACGGCGGCTAGGTTGAGCGCTCTCGAGCGACAATAAAAAAGGCCGCATCCCGGGATGCGGCCTTTTTCATGGGTGCAGCGATTATTTACTTGGGTGGGCGGCTTGCAGTTTTTTCGCCATATCCAGGTGTTTTTCCAGCGCTGGCAACATTTCCTGCGCAAACGCTTTCAGTTCGGTCGCGCCTTTTACTTTGTCGTCAGTGACGGTGCCGGCTTCTTTCTTGAATAGTTCGATGGTTTCTTCGTGGGCCTTGACCTGATTGTTGGCATAGGCCGCATCGAAGGATTCATCGCGCATTTCGAGGATCTTTTCCTTTGCCTGCTTGACGAACGTCGTGGTGTCCGGCACCTCGATGTCGTTCTTTTTCGCCAGTGCCTCCAGTTGGGTGTTCGCCTTGGTGTGATCAGTGATCATCATGTTGGCGAATGCCTTGATGTCAGCGGATGAGCTCTTCTCCAGCGCCAGTTTGCTGGTCTCGACTTCCGCGATGCCACCTTTGGCAGCGTTGTCGACGAAATCATTCGAAGTAGCGGCGAACGCCGTGCCCATGCTGGTGCTCAAGGCTACGGCCAGGGCGAGGTTACGCAGGGTGAATCCGTCCATTGGTCATTCTCCACACAGGTTTTATAGGCGATCCAGTGATCGTTATTAAGTGGAGGCTGTTGGATGGATAAAGGTTTTATCGCATTGCCGGCAGGGCGACGAACGGACATCACCGGCCTCGACAGAACCGTCCAACCGAGGCCATTCTGATGGTTGGTGAGCGCAATCGATCGCACTTGCCACCGATCAACAAACGGAGGTGTTCCATGCCGGTGCCACACGACCTTTATCAGGATCTCAAGTTTTCAAAGGAAGATATCCAGCAAAAACGCACCAAGGATCCGTTACTGGATTCACTGATCAACAAGTATGTTCAGGCGGACGCCGAAGTTGTCAAAGCCGAGACTGCGAAGTCGGATGCGCCCAGTGATGATGCGCTGAAGAAGCTCAAGGAGCGCCGCTTGCAGGTCAAGGACAAGATCGTTCAACAACTTCAGACACCGTCCTGACCTGCCATACCAGGCCACCGACGACCGGTGACTGAAAAATTGGAACGGGGACAAATACCAGCACCTCGAATGAACAGAGTTCCACTCACGGCTTCATTCGAGGTGCCTTATGAACGAACCAAAATTCCCCAGCGAAGAGCAGGGCGGGTATGACCCGATTCCGACCCATCCCGAACCTTTGAGTCCGGGGCGCACGACCGTTAACCCGGAAGACGAACCGGGCATCGACGAACTACCGGATAACGAAGGCGTACGGCCGATTGACGAAGACGACGTCACCGCCATCGATCCTGAGCGTGTGCGTGAAGAAACTGATAATGCGGTGCGCGATGGTCAGATAGACCCTCGCTGATGGGCGCCATACAGCCCCTGTGGGAGCGGGCTTGCCCGCGATGAGGTGATACCAGGCGACATCGATGTTGAATGTCCCACCGCTATCGCGGGCAAGCCCGCTCCCACATTTGATCATTACCGGGCACAGAATTTGTTTATGCCGCTGCCCCCTGTAGGAGTGAGCCTGCTCGCGATGAGGCCGTGTCAGGCGATGTAAATACTGGAGCAGGATCACTCCCGTCCGGCCATCGCATTACTTCTCCAGCGCCTTGCCCAGCGGCAATCGCGCCATGTGATCTGCCTTCAGCGACCCGAAGTACAACCAGTCCCCGTATTCACGCACGGTGGTAATCGGTGAGTAGTTATTGCTGCTCGCGTCCTGCAGATTTGCAATCACCTTACCGTCCAGATCCAGTCCCAGAACGAAGGCCCGCTTCTCGACGGGTTTAGGTAAAACCATCATCGCCCGCACGATCATCTTGCGCACGAACGGATGCGGTGCGGTGGCGTCCAGCAGGGCATTGCGCGGGGAATAAAGAGCGACCCAAAAGCGCATCTGACCGTTAAATGACAGGTTGTCCGGCAGACCGGGCAGGTTATCGATGAACAGGTCGTGAGTGCCGGCTTTCGGCCCGCTCAGCCAGTAACGAGTGATGCGATAAGCACCGGTTTCGTTGACCAGCACAAAGGCATCGTCCGGCCCCAGCGTCACACCGTTGGCAAACTCCAGCGCGTCCAGCAGCACGGTCGTCTTACCGGTCTGGAAGTCATAACGCAGCAAGCGGCCGTCGCCGCCGTGTTCAAGGATGGCCTCTCCGTCCTTGCCGTAGCCAAAACGGCTGGATGCGTCGCTGAAGTAGGCGTAGTGCCCGGACTTGTCGATGGCCACGTCGTCGGTGAAACCGAAGGGCACGCCGTTGGCGGTGGTGGTCAAAGGAATCAATTGCCCCTGAGCGTCCAGGGACAGCAAGCCCTTGACCCCGTCGGCGATCACCAACAGGCCATTCGGATGTCGGGCCAGGCCCAACGGGCGTCCGCCGGTATCGGCGAGTACCTTGGTGGTCTTGCCATCAAGGCTGGTGCGGATCACTCGGCCGTCATGCAGGCCGGTGATCAGGAAATCTTCCTCCAGCAGCAAGGCTTCCGGCCCTTCGATATTGGCCGCACCTACCGGCTCGAGACCCTTGAGGCGTTGGTTGTCGGCATAGATGCCGCTGGTGAGTGAAGGTGCGGGTGGCGGTGTCCAGGCCACGGGTTTGACCTTAGTGGGCATCAACAGCAAAAAGGCCGCGATGGCGACGATGACCAGCAGCACTACATGACGAAACCTGACCACTCGACTCACACGATGACTCCTGTCGGTACCAGCTGTTTTTGTGCCATTTCACGCAACGCGCGCATGGACTCCGCAGACTCGCGATCAATGCGCTGCTTGAGCACCAGCCGGTTGGCCATGCGCATGACCCATCCGCTGAACTGATACTCCAGCGTGCGCACAAAACGCGTGTCACTGCCCGATGCTTCGCACTCGTAGGTCAGCACCAGCGACAGCCCGTGATCACCTTGTGCCCGAGCGCGCCAGCGACGTCCCGGCAGATACTCATCGACCACCCAGCTCAAATGCCCCTCACGCCCGCCGGCGCGAATGTCTTCCTCAAATCGCGAGCCGGCATGCAGCGGGCCGCTTTGGCCATCGACATTGAGGGAGGAAGGGTGCCACTCCGGCCAGCGGGTCACCGTGCTGGCGTACGCGAGTACGGCAATCGGGTTTCCGGCGATGTCGATCTGGTGCTGCATGCGCGTCATGGCGATTCTCGTCGAGTCTGTGGTGGTGTCTTCCGGCTCCCAATAGAGGGTGCCAAACAGGTAATCCATCAACGGAAAAACGATATTGAAATTGCGTTCCTGCATGACCTCGCGACGATGATGCAATTCGTGCAGACGGCGCATCTGGCGAATCCACGGCAGGCGTGTGACCGGGTTGCGTGGAGGCAAATGTTCGCAGGCATGGAACACTTCATACAGGAGGTAACCGAGCACCAGGCAGCCACTCAACAACCCGGCCACGTTGGCGTTGAGCTGTGAAACAAGCCACCACAAGGGCAGGGTGAAGACGACGGTGTGGACCACGATCAGCCACGCCGGAAACAGAATCACCCGCCAGTCCCGGGCACTGTCGTAGGTCATGTGGCCGGGGGTGAAAAAGCTGTGATGGTCGCCGGCGTGGCGTGCGTAAAACATCCGCGCGAAACTTTTTTTGTGGTGCCCCAGGTGGCGATGGACCATGTACACACCGAAGTTGAAGAACAGCAGGGCGATTGGCACGGCCAGCCATTCCAGCGGCTGAACCTGATGCACGGTGCTCCAGAACCCGCCGATGGCCAAGCCGCCGAACAACAACACGAAAGTGCCGTGCAACCAGGGGTTGTAGCGCGGGTGAATGTCGGCTCGGTAGCGGCTGCGGAATGTATCGGTGGTCTGCCTCACTGCAATCACCTGATCTAACGGTTATCACCCAGCAGATTAGCCGATTTCAGCCATTCGGCTTTACCAACCTTCAGGCCACAAACGCCATGCTCCGGTGCAAACCGTCATCAGGTCAGCGGGTCCCAGCGTTGCGACCAGTCATCGTCGTTCTTGATGACTTCGCGCAGGAGTTCGAACGCTTGCTGCAACGTCGCCGAATCACGATCACGGGAGTACACCAGATAGGTCGGATAGTTGAATTCCGGGGCCTTTGGCACCTTCTCCATCACGCCGCTTTCCAGATAGCTCTGGACCACCCGGGTACGAAAATAGCCGCTGCCGCCGTGTTCCAGGATGAACTGCAACGCCAACGGGCCGAGGTTGAAGCTCAACGCTGCCTTGGCCTTGTCCGGCAGTGCAGCATCGTGCTGACGGCGAAAGTCCGGGCCCCAATCGATGTAGACATAAGGGTCTGGCTTGGCGACCAGACGCACAAGGATGAGTTTTTCTTCCAGCACCTGCTCGACTTGCAGCCGTGGCCAATACTCAGGCTGGAAGACCAGCGCCGCGTCGAGGACGCCTAGTTCCAGTTGGCGCAACAGGTTCTCACCGTCGCGAATTTCCAGTCTCAGCGCGTGGCTGGGAATCTTCTCCCGCAGTTCGCCGGCCCAACTGAGCATCAGCGGGTTGCACAGGCTGACCTCACCACCGATATGCAACACGTTGTGGTAGCCCTCGGGCAACGGCAAATCCCGGCGGGCGGCTTCCCAGGTTTCCACCAGTTGGTTGGCGTACACCACGAACGCTTCGCCATTGGCTGTGAGGCGGGCACCGGCGCGATTGCGTACAAACAAGGTGCTGCCCAGCCGGGTTTCGAGTTTTTGCACCCGCGCGGTGATGGCGGTCTGGGTGACGTGGAGTTTTTCCGCCGCTGCCGCGAGGCTGCCGTGACGGACGATTTCCAGAAAGGTGCGGGCGAGTTCGATGTCCATGGGGTGGCCGGTGTGGGAGGTGGGCAGAGTGTAAATGTTAATCCACACTCGTGTAGCCGATGGCGAACCCTGTGGCGAGGAGATTTATCGGAATGCCGCACCACCCCGTCCGGCGGCGCAGCAGTCGCCTGCCAGCGCCTGCCTTGTGTTGTTCCATGCGTATTGTCATGGGGCGACCGGGCGCGGGTTGGGGGCGAGTCATCAAACGGGGTGGCCGGCGTTGGTGGCGTTGTTGTTGTTGTTGTTGTTGTTGTTGTTGTTGTTGTTGTTGTTGTTGTTGCAGCGGTAAAGCATCCACTTCGCTGCCACAGGGGGCTTCGGTTATCTGGCAGTAGCCGTTCAAAACGCGAAGCACGAACAGCCGAACGCTCCCCAGAATCCTTGGAAATCGCTGACCGGCGCTGAGGATAATCGCGCCCGTTCATGGCTGTGGGCGTGCACCGCACATGCCCCGACGCAGTGATGAACTTGCGCCGTCATCGGCGCCAGGGGTTTCCAGTGCCCCGGCACGTTGACCACCGGCGACCATTCCGGCACGACCGGCACTGGCGGTGGCCCGAGTTTTTCGAACTCCGCCGTGCCGTAGACGATCTTGCCATCCACTATCGTCAGCACCGACTCGATCCATTTGACGGCTTCATCCTCGATGTGGAAATAGTCGGCAGACAGCGCGATCAGGTCCGCCAGTTGCCCGGCTTTGATCTGGCCTTTCTTGCCTTGTTCGGACGAAAACCAGGCGCTGCCATGGGTGAACAACTCCAGCGCCATGTCGCGGCTCAAGCCTTGGGGGTAGAGCGACAGGCCGCCGACGGTACGGCCGCTGACCAGCCAGTAGAGGGAGGTCCACGGGTTGTAACTGGACACCCGCGTGGCATCGGTGCCGGCGCCGACCGGAATACCTTCGGCAAGCATGCGCGCAATGGGAGGCGTGTGCTCGGCCGCTTTGGCGCCGTACCGGTCAACGAAATACTCGCCCTGAAACGCCATGCGATCCTGGATCGCAATGCCGCCGCCGAGGGCTTTGACCCGTTCGATGTTCTGCGGGGTGATGGTTTCGGCATGGTCGAAGAACCACGGCAAACCATCGAATGGTATATCGCGATTGACCTTCTCGAAGACGTCGAGCATGCGGCTGATGGATTCGTTGTAAGTGGCGTGCAGGCGGAACGGCCAGCGTTGTTCCACCAGATGCCGCACCACCGGTTCCAGTTCCTGTTCCATGGTGTGCGGCAGGTCGGGACGAGGTTCGAGGAAATCCTCGAAATCCGCCGCCGAGAACACCAGCATCTCCCCGGCGCCGTTGTGTCGTAAAAAGTCATCGCCCTGACCGTAACGGGAAGTGCTGGTCCAGTTTTTGAAGTCGGTCAGCTCTTCCTTGGGTTTTTGGGTGAACAGGTTGTAGGCAATGCGGACGGTCAGTTGCTTGTCCCTGGCCAGTTGCTGGATGACCTGATAATCGTCCGGGTAGTTCTGATAACCGCCGCCGGCATCGATGGCGCTGGTGACCCCCAGGCGATTGAGTTCGCGCATGAACTGGCGGGTGGAATTGACCTGATACTCCAGGGGCAATTTCGGGCCTTTAGCGAGAGTCGAGTACAGAATCATCGCGTTCGGACGGGCGATCAGCATGCCCGTCGGCTCACCGTTGGCGTCGCGCTGGATCTCGCCGCCAGGCGGATTCGGGGTGTCGCGGGTGTAGCCCACCACTTTCAATGCCGCGCGGTTGAGCAGGGCGCGGTCGTAGAGGTGCAGGACGAATACGGGGGTGTCCGGTGCGGCTTTGTTCAGTTCTTCAATGGTCGGCAGGCGTTTTTCGGCGAACTGGAACTCGTTCCAGCCACCGACCACCCGCACCCATTGCGGCGTTGGTGTGCGGTCCGCCTGGTCCTTGAGCAGGCGCAGGGCGTCGACAAGGGAGGGTACGCCTTCCCAGCGCAGTTCAAGGTTGTAATTGAGCCCTCCTCGGATCAAGTGCAGGTGCGAGTCGTTGAGACCGGGAATCACCGTGCGACCGTGGAGGTCGACGATTTGTGTGCCGGGACCTTGCAGGGCCATGGCCTGGGCGTCGCTGCCGACCACCACGAAACGTCCGTCCTTGATCGCGACGGCGCTGGCCTGGGGTTTCTTGCGATCGACTGTGTGCAAGCGTCCGTTGTACAGAATGAGGTCGGCCGGGGCATCAGGCATGGTTTTACTCCCTGCGAATAGCGGGCTGATCCAGGCACCGACGGCACCCGCCGACAGGCCTTGCAGTACACGTCGGCGGTTGTAGCCATCGTGATCATCAGGTGGGCTCATGGCAGTGCTCCGCGTAAAACGATCGGGGGCAAGCGGCCGATGTCTGACGCGAGCGGCCAGAAGGAATATAGACGGCAAATCCACAGACAGCGTTTTAACGGGACGAAAAACGACGAATCCCGCCTCGAAGGGCGGGATTCGTTTGCAGCCAGACGTGCCCCCGAAGGTCGGGAGCGGCGTGCTTAGGCCGGGAACAGCTCGGACAGTTTCATTGCCAGCATCATGTCGCCTTCGGCGCGCAGTTTGCCGCCCATGAAGGCTTGCATGCCGTCGGTCGAACCGTCGACGATACCTTGCAGCGTCTCGCCGTCCATCACCAATGTCACCTGGGCGTCAGGGTTTTCGCCTTCTTTCAGTTCGCAGGTGCTGTCTTTGACGATCAGCGAGAAGTTCTTGGTGTCGTCAATGCGGAAACCGAATACCAGGTCCAGACCGGCTGCAGCGGCTGGGTTGAACTTGGCTTTCATTGCTTGTACGGCGTCAGCTACGGAGGTCATGGTTCGATCCTTTCTTGGGTAATTAGAGCTGGGTGATTACAGCCAGGGTCACAATAGTCCGGACTCAACGAAACGTGATGAGGTCCGGGGCCTTCAACAGTTGCAGGTGTGCATGGTTGTTGAAGGAAGCCAGGGCCACCTCGCGACCACGAAACTTCAAGTGGTTGAGCGAGGTGTTGACGATTTGCCAGTTCAATTCAAAGGCCTGGCGGGCAGGCATTTGCGTAATGAGGTGGAGCAGGGCAGTGATGGTGCCGCCGGAGGTAAACACGGCGATTTTCTGGGTGTTGTCAGCCTGTTCAAGGATGCGCTGCAAACCCGCTTGCACGCGCTCGACGAACCCCAGCCAGCTTTCGAGTCCTGGCGTGTCGTAGGTGCCGGCCAGCCAGCGCTCGATGATCAAAGCGAAGATGCGCTGGAACTCGGCGCGGTTTTGCGCGGCGTTGCGCAGGACATGCAGGGCTTCAGGTTCATCCTCCAACATGGCCGGCAGCAGGGCGCGGATCACCGCATCGGCGTCGAATTCGTTGAATGCGGAATCGGTTTCCAGGGTCGGGACGGGCAAGCCCACGACAGCGAACTGCTCAAGCGCACTGCTGGCCGTGTGTTGCTGGCGACGCAAGTCGCCCGAGAGGCAGCGATCGAAGCTGATACCGAGCTCCGCCAGGTGCTGGCCGAGGATTTCTGCCTGGCGAATACCGGTCGGCGACAGGACGTCATAGTCGTCTGCACCAAAGGAGGCCTGGCCATGTCGAATCAGATAGATGCTGCCCACGTCCACGTCATCCCGCTACGTTGAAGGTTTGGCGAGGTTATGAGGATGGCGATGAGCTGTCAATGAAAAAACATACGCTTGTTTGAAATGCCCGTTGCAGGCCTGTTGCCAGAGGTTTCGCGGCTGGTCGACAAGCCGGCGCATGGGTATGCTGGACATATCCCGCGCCTGTTTAAGCCGCGCCTAGTATTGAAGGAGTCCCTGTGGAGTTTTTTGCCGAGTACGCCAGTTTTCTGGCCAAGACCGTGACACTGGTGGTCGCCATTCTGGTGGTCATGGCCAGCTTCGCGGCGTTGCGCAGCAAAGGCCGACGCAAATCGGCCGGCCAATTGCAGGTCAGCAAGCTCAATGATTTCTATAAGGGCCTGCGCGACCGCCTGGAGCAGACGTTGCTCGACAAGGACCAGCTCAAGGCCCTGCGCAAATCCCAGGCCAAGACCGAGAAGAAGCAAAAGAAGAAGCCTGAAGCCAAACCCCGGGTGTTTGTGCTCGATTTCGACGGCGACATCAAGGCATCAGCCACTGAAAGCCTGCGCCACGAGATTACCGCGTTGCTGACATTGGCCACGCCCAAGGACGAAGTCGTGCTGCGCCTGGAAAGCGGCGGCGGCATGGTGCACAGCTACGGTCTGGCCTCCTCGCAACTGGCGCGCATCCGTGACGCGGGCGTGCCGCTGACGGTGTGCATCGACAAGGTCGCAGCCAGCGGCGGCTACATGATGGCGTGCATCGGCGAGAAGATTATCAGCGCACCCTTTGCGATCCTGGGTTCCATCGGTGTGGTTGCGCAGCTGCCCAACGTCAATCGCCTGTTGAGAAAGCACGACATCGACTTCGAAGTGCTGACCGCCGGTGAATACAAGCGCACCTTGACCGTGTTCGGCGAGAACACCGATAAGGGTCGCGAGAAGTTCCAGGAAGACCTGGACGTTACCCATCAGTTGTTCAAGAACTTCGTGTCCCGCTACCGTCCTCAGTTGGCCATCGACGAAGTGGCCACGGGCGAAATCTGGCTGGGTATCGCGGCGCTGGACATGCAACTGGTGGACGAACTCAAGACCAGCGATGAATACCTCGCCGAGCGGGCCAAAAAATCCGAGCTGTATCACCTGCACTACGCCGAACGTAAAACGCTGCAAGAGCGCATTGGCATGGCGGCCAGCGGTTCAGTTGACCGTGTCTTGCTGACCTGGTGGAGCCGGTTGACTCAACAACGTTTCTGGTAAATCACACGCTGCAAGGGCCTTGATACCGTGTACGGGTACAAGGCCCTTTGAGTGGTTGCCTGTCTATCCATTGTCTGGAACAACGAAACCGGGGCACACCCGGTTTTTTCGTGTCTGGTAGCCGGTTTCTGTATTCACTGAGGATTTTTCCGAGCGAGTTTTCCGCTCTTTCCTGCTTTTGCACAGTACTCGCTAAAGTAGTGTGAACGCTCAATGAATTGCAATGGAATGCACTATGAGCAAGCTCCCGCATGATGATGTCGCCGGACCCCATCCTTCCCCAACCTGGCAAATGCGCAACGATCTGAAAGGCATCGTTGACCTTGCGTTGCCACAAACCCCTGACCAGTTCGGTGAGCAGCAGATCAAGGAAAAATGGGGGCAGGGCATCGACCCACAGACCACCTTGCTGGTAACACTCGATTACGATTACAACGGGCATCCTGCTCAGGGCGCAATTCATCAGGGGCAGGTCGCAAACTCACAATCGCTTCTTCAGGTACTGCTGCTCAATTTCCAGACTGTCGGTGACGGACGCTTCGGGGAAACAGCGTTCGGCCTCTACACTCCTCCGGAGGTTGGCCCGCAGGTTCGGATCGTGGAAAAGGTCGATGAGTTCGCCTACCACGGTAGCGGTAACCACCAAACCTATGAGGGCATCTATCGGCAAACCGTTCCGCAGACCTACGGACCCGAAACGCAGTTGGCCTTGAGGCCGGCTGATTTCAAGAAGTGGGTCTGGGAACTGGAGTTGCAGGACCTGTACAGCGCATACGTTGATCAAGCGTGGCCATCAGACGAGGTGCTGCTGGCGCCTGCGCCTTACGCTTTGAGGACCTCGATCAAGGCCGCTTTTGTGATGAGTGCCTGGCTGCAGCGCGGTGAACGACGGTTGACCAAAAAGGGGCTGGAAATGGCCCTGCAGGCCGCCGGGTTATCGCCTGATCAACTTTGGGAAACATTAACGGTCGATCAGCTGCAGGCACCCACTTTGGCCCGCGGTGCAGTCACGGCGCGTCGCTTGAAGCTCTATCGATATACCGCGCGCGATATCTGGGTCTTGCGCAGCCAGTCCAGCCCCCGGCTCTTGATGTACATCCCCGGCAATTCATCGCCATTGCATGACTTCACCGACGCCGCGCATCTGCGCCAATGGGTGGTGGCACAGGGCCGCGCTGGCGAAACGAAACAGGCACTGGCGGCGCACTTTACCGATGATGATCGCATCGACGGTAGCTCCAAGCCGGCGTTCTGACGGCGCTGGAGGGTATGGCGATGTACCCGAAAGAACACCGGCTCAGCAAAGAGGCCGGCTTCTTCAACAATGATGGCTACTGGGACCCTGCCGATTACATCGGCTTTGATGACGCCGACGCAGACACCGACCCGTTTGCGCAGCTGGTGTTGACCATGAAGCAGGCAGCGTTGGCCAGCATCAAGACCATTCGTGACGATGCCCAGGTCAATCGCGATAATTTGAGCGCTGTGGTCGAGCCGATCGTGCAATGGATCAACCGGTTTGGTCCCCTGGCCTTGTTCGTTCCGGGGGGCGAAGGCCTGCTTGCGTTGGCGGGGCTGATCGATGCTGGCTATGGTCTGGATCAGGCCATCAACGGCGAAACGGCAAGCGAGCGTTCCGAAGGTGTGACGCGCACCGTGTTCGGCTTGCTCAATGCACTGCCGATCGCCGGGGGCGCGGCCTTGGCCAAGGGTGATGGAATTGATATTGAAGTGTTGGCGAAAACCGATCACCGCGCCGGCGAACCTTCTGTCGCCCCGAGTGCGCCGCATATCCCCGCGGGTCCGACTTCCACGATACCGACTCGCCTGGTACTGCTGCGGGGCGTCGGCCCGTCGGTCGCCACCTTCAGTGATGAAATGCTGGCACAGATCGGCAAGGTCAGCGCCGTTGATGATGACATGCTGCGCCTGATGCAAACCGGACGCCCGCCAACGCCGTTGCTGGCGGATACGATCAGCCGTTTTCGGATCGATCAGGACCTGGGGCTGGCAGGACGCCCGGAGCTGTTCAACAGCCGTTATCAAGCACTTCAACAGTCGGAGCATGAATGGGTCCGGTTGTTTCAACGTGAGTACCCGGACCTGCCCAAAAGCGCGATCGAACAAATGCTTGATCGCTATGGTGTGGATGTTCTGGAACCACCCAAGGCTGACGAAGCACTGCTCGTATTCAAGCGACTGGACAGCAAAGCTCGTCAGTATCAGCAGCACGTTCGGCTCAATCGAGCGTACGAGGGCCTGTACCTTCGTTCGATGCTCAACCCTGAGTCGGATACGCTGGCCTTGCACTCGCTCAAAAATCTCCCCGGCTGGCCGGATGATCTTCGGGTCGACGTCCTGGACCAGTCCGCTGTCGGGCGAGTGCTCGATCGTACAGGCCCACTCGATGCCCCGGATGTCCGGCGCCTGATCAAGACAGGAAACCACTATCAGGACAACGCCCTGCAAACGGACTTTTACGGCGCCATTCTCGGGGTGTTGTCTGACAGTGAGCGCGCAGCGATGCACCTCACATCGCTGGATCAGGCCAGTGAGCTACGGCTAAAGATCGGTGATCACGCCCTGTCCCGGTCGCAATTCATGCTCGGCAAGGCAAGGATGGACAGTCAACTTCCCTTTGAGGCCCAGGGGCTCAGAGGCGGTGGTTTTCCCGATACGCCTCAGGCCGGGGCTATGACGCATGAAATGATGCGACTGCAGCTCAAGGACATTTACCCTGAATTTTCCACTGCAGAGGTCGATGAAGTGCTGCATCGGGTGGGTACACGCGCCCAGGCGCATATCGATGGATTGCAGCAGCAGTTTCAGCAATTGAACAGCGATTTGACCGGCTGGATCGATGAATCAGCCGACGATGTCGAAGACATGGACCTGGACTTTCTGGAAGTCGGAGATGCAGAGGCGCAGGGAATGACCCCCATGGAGGTTGAGGCGCATAACCTGGCGTTGCTCCAGGACACAGTGCGCTACGAACGAGAAACCAGGGCCGAACTGGCGGATGAATTGATAGCCATCTGGCAAAAGCGCGCGGCGCAAGAACAGGCGCATTATTCAGGCAGCCATTTGACGGGCTTCAAGATCGATCTGGAGTTCGAGGATTTCCATCGTTTACCGGCGCTGAACATTCGACTTGACGATGTGACCGAGCTGTCGATGCGGGGTTTTCACGTGTCCGAGCGCGAGACCTTGAGTGATTTTCTGGAGGCTTTTCCAAACTTGCGCACGTTGAGTCTTGAAAGTGTGGACCTTCGTCTTTTCGGTGAAGGCGGAAATCTTGTCAGCACCTTTCCACCCACACTGTTTAAGTTGCGACAGCTAACGTCGTTGAATCTCAGGTCCACTCATCTGGCATTCACCGAAACAATGGCCTCTCGGCTGAGCGAGCTGAAGCTGTTGCAACGACTGGACTTGAGTGACAACCCGCTGGGGGTTCCGCCCTTGATAGTGGGCATGGAAGACTTGCGCTGGTTGAACCTGAGGAATACCCAGATCACCTCATGCCCGATAGGGATCATGGACCCACCGCATATGGACCTGCTGGACCTGCGACACAATCAGATCGCCAGGGTGCCACCGGCCATCCTGAACCAGGCCATCACACCGGAGCGTGTGTTGTTGCAGGGCAATCCATTGACCGACGAAGACACCTTGTTGCGCCTGGTGGAGCATCGCCAACAAACCGGCATCAACCTCTGGCTGGGCGAACCGGGGCCCAACTATGGGGACGTCGAGGAGTGGTTGCAGGTCGCCGACGAAGAACAAAGCCACGCCAGGCTTTCGATCTGGTTACGGTTGGAAGACAAGCGGTTTGGCTCACGCTTTTTGAGAACCATCAGCGGCCTGAGTTTGACGGCGGACTTTCGGGTGGATTACCTGACGCTCCAGGCACGAGTCTGGCGTTTGCTGGGTGAAGCCGATGCGTCGCAAGCGTTGTGGACTCAGCTGGCTCAGGATGTGGAGGTGAGTGAAGCGGATGCCGATAATCCGTTTGCGATTTTCATCGCGCTGGAAAATCGGGCGAGGCTTTACCGGGACTGGGTGTCCATGGGACGCCCGTTTCCGTTAAACGCGGAATAGGAGAGGGGGCCTTGAACCCCGGGCGGGGTTCAAGGTTTGACGATCAGCGGCGACGGAACAGTGGCAGCGGTTCGTCAGTGGCGGCCTGATAGGTCACCGAGAAGTCCTGGAGGCTTTCCAGTGCTTCGTAAGGGTCTTTATCGGCGCGCAATGCAAAGGCGTCAAAACCGCAGCGACGCAGATAGAACAACTGGTCGCGCAGCACATCGCCAATCGCCCGCAACTCACCTTTGAAACCGTAACGGTCACGCAGGAGGCGCGCATTGGAGTAGTTGCGACCGTCGGTGAAGGCAGGGAAGTTCAGAGCGATGACCTGAAAGTTGTCCACGTCTTCACCGATTTCTTCGGCTTCTTCATCGGCATCCAGCCAAACGCCCAGGCCGCCGTCGCGAGCCTTGAGCATCCGGGCGTGTTCGCGCCACAGCGTCAGCGGGACGATCAGGTCGTCGCAGTTGCTGATCTCGTCGATATTGAAATCCTTGGGCAGCAAGTGCCAGGTTTCGTCGACGACTTCGTTGTTCTTAATTATTCGCTGCATAGACGCGTTCCTTGAAGAGGTCGATGCCGATACGTTGATAGGTGTCGATGAAGCGCTCGTCTTCGGTACGTTGTTCCACGTACACGTTGATCAGCTTCTCGATCACATCGGGCATGGCGTCCTGGGCGAAGGACGGGCCGAGGATCTTGCCCAGGCTCGCATCGCGACTGGCGCTGCCACCCAGGGAGACCTGGTAGAACTCTTCGCCTTTCTTGTCCACCCCGAGAATGCCGATGTGGCCCACATGGTGGTGACCACAGGCGTTCATGCAGCCCGAGATGTTCAGGTCCAGTTCGCCGATGTCGAACAGGTAGTCCAGATTGTCGAAACGACGCTGGATCGACTCGGCAATCGGGATCGACTTGGCGTTGGCCAGGGAGCAGAAATCACCGCCCGGGCAGCAGATGATGTCAGTCAGCAAGCCGATGTTTGGTGTGGCGAAACCTTGCTCGCGCAATTCGCCCCACATCGCGAACAGTTGGCTCTGTTCAACGTCGGCCAGAATGATGTTCTGCTCGTGGGACGTACGCAGTTGACCGAAGCTGTAACGATCGGCCAGGTCGGCCACGGCGTCGAGCTGCTTGTCGGTGATATCGCCCGGGGCAACACCGGTCGGCTTCAGGGACAGGGTCACGGCGACATAACCCGGCTTCTTATGGGCCAGGGTGTTGCGCGTGCGCCAGCGAGCGAAGCCAGGGTGCTGCTGGTCGAGTTCGGCCAGTTCGGCGGACAGGTTGTCCAGCGACTTGTAGTCCGGGTCGACGAAGTGTTTGGCGACACGGTGCACTTCGGCGTCGGTCAGCGTGGTCTGGCCACCGCGAAGGTGTTCCATTTCCGCGTCGACTTTTTGCGCGAACACTTCCGGCGTGAGCGCCTTGACCAGAATCTTGATCCGGGCTTTGTACTTGTTGTCGCGACGGCCATAGCGGTTGTACACACGCAGGATGGCGTCGAGATAGCTCAACAGGTCTTGCCACGGCAGGAATTCGTTGATGAACGCGCCCACCACTGGCGTACGGCCCAGGCCACCACCGACCAGAACGCGGAAACCCAGTTCGCCTGCGGCGTTGTGCACCGGCTCAAGGCCGATGTCATGGACTTCGATGGCGGCGCGGTCCGAGGTCGACCCGTTGATGGCGATCTTGAACTTGCGCGGCAGGTAGGCGAATTCCGGGTGGAACGTCGTCCACTGGCGGACGATCTCGCACCAGGGGCGCGGATCGATCAATTCGTCGGCAGCGACACCGGCGAACTGGTCGGTGGTGACGTTGCGCAGGCAGTTGCCGCTGGTCTGGATAGCGTGCATCTGCACCGTGGCCAGTTCAGCCAGGATGTCCGGAATATCTTCCAGTGCGGGCCAGTTGAACTGCACGTTCTGCCGGGTACTGATATGGGCATAGCCCTTGTCGAAGTCACGGGCAATCTTGGCCATCATCCGCGTCTGGCGCGAAGTCAGCTGGCCGTAAGGCACCGCGACCCGCAACATCGGCGCGAAACGCTGGATGTAAAGGCCATTTTGCAGGCGCAGGGGGCGGAATTCTTCTTCGCTCAGCTCGCCTGCCAGATAGCGTCGGGTCTGATCTCGGAACTGCTTGACGCGGTCCTCGATGATCCGCTGATCGTACTCGTCGTATACGTACATATAAGTCCTGTTCTCAGGCTTGGGCCGGTCGGTTCCAGCGGCTTTTAGTGACTTGCTGAAGTCCGATACTGCCTCGGCAATTCTGCGCGCACGGCCGCGCACTCCCAACGGAGCCGGGGCAAGATACCAGTTTGCAGTTATGCGCAAAAGTGATGTTTGAGTATATGTAAAGAACCAAAACGACTAACGAGGATCGTTGTTGATAAACCCGCGTTTGTGGTGTGGGCAATCATCGTCTTAACTGTGATCGAGTCTTCGTGCAATCACCGATAAAACCGACAAGAGGCGATGCAATGAGCAACCCTACAAAAGCTTCGAAACCCGATAGCACAGTGGATGCCTGGGCCATTTTGTTCCTGATTATCCTGGTCGTGGGCACTGCGATTTTCTGGGTCAGTCATCAGTAAACGACCTCGTCCGGGCCTTGTTCCGACGATTGTTGGACAAAAACCGTAGTGAGCGCCGTTTTACGGGAGTCCGCCGGCTATAATGCCCGGCGGATTTTCGGGGCCCGGACGATCAATGCTCAAATTTTTCTACACCTTCCTGCTGCTGACCCTTGCAGTCTCCGGTCAGGTTGCGCGAGCCGAGTCGGTGCTGTTCCTGAACCCGGGGGCCACTGATGAAACGTTCTGGGTCACCTATACGCAGTTCATGCAGGCGGCCGCCGATGATTTGGGCATCGATCTGCAAACCCTCTATGCCGAACGCATGCCCGAGCGGACGCTGGCGCAAGCCCGCCAGGTACTGCAAGGCCCCGATCGTCCGGACTATCTGGTCTTCGTCAACGAACAATATGTCGCCCCGCAAATCATGCGCATGGCCCAAGGCAGCGGCGTGAAGCTGTTCATGGTCAATGCGTCGTTGACGCCTGATCAGTTGAACCTGGTGGGCCAGCGGCCTGATTTGTTGGGTAGCCTGGTCCCTAACGACGAGGAGGGCGGCTACCTGATGCTCAAAGAGCTGATTCGCCAGCATCCACCCGTGGCGCCTGGCCAGGTGATCGAATTGCTGGCGTTCTCTGGCCTGAAGATCACACCGTCGGCACAACTGCGCGAACGAGGCATGCAGCGTGCCCTGGCCGAACACCCTGAGGTGCGGTTGCGCCAGCTGGTTTACAGCGGTTGGAACCGGGAACGGGCGCATGAACAGGCCAAGCTGCTGTTTCAGCGATATCCGAAGGTGTCGCTGGTATGGTCGGCCAATGATGAAATGGCGTTTGGCGCCATGCAGGCGTTTTCGGAGGCGGGGGGCGTGCCAGGCAAGGACGCGCTGTTCAGCGCGGTAAACACCTCGCCCGAGGCGTTGCAGGCAAAGATCGACGGGCGGCTGAGCGCGTTGCTGGGGGGGCATTTCACTTTGGGTGGCTGGGCGCTGGTGGAGTTGCATGACCTTGATCAGGGGGTCGACCTGAGCCAGTACGGTGGCCGTGATCGAAAGATCTCGTTGTTACAGGTGATTGACAAGACGCAGGCGCGGCGATTGCTGGCCATGAAGACATCGACAGATTACGGCGTCGATTTCCGCCGCCTGTCCGCGAAAGGTAAGCCGACTTCCTACCGCTATCCATTCACCTTGCAAACGTTGATGCGTTAACGCCGCGTCATACGCCTGCCAGATGCAGAATCAGTTTGACGATGGCAAACAGCGTCAACGCGAACACCGCTGTGAACAAAATTCCCAGAATGACAAAGTGGCTCGGTTTGCCATGGGTGAAGTCGCGGGCGCGATTCTTTCCGCTTTGCACCCCGAACGCCGCGGCCATGACGCTGTGGAGCATCTGCCAGAAGCTGGGCGGTTTATTGTCGACCGGATCGTCCATAAATCCCTCGTTACGAAAGTCACGTTTACAGAGCATAGACAATTCGCCAACGAGTGCCGTCATTGCGCACTTCGCGGACACTATTTATGTACCGCAGTCGGGGTCGCCTTAAGTGATGTGCTGTTGCTCCCTATTAACAGGAGTGACTCATGTCTTCGCAATCGCACGACCCCGCCAAGAACCAAAAGCCTTCGGCCACTGACAGTATCCATGGCGATTTTCTTGAAAAGTCCATTCCTCAGTGGCTTGTCGACGCAGCACCGCAAAGAAGGAAGGCGATCAAGGACGCTGGAACGGTTTTGCCGGATTGGTACCTGAATGCCACCCCCGAACAACGACAGGACCTTAATCAGAGCTTCAACGCCAGTGCCACCGCCCAGGCCCGGCTGGATAAAACGATGTCGACCTTCAAAGACATCGACACCTTTGCCGAACCGCTGCTGCTCAAGGCACTGAGGGACCAATACGCAGTGGAAGTGGATGTCAACACGACTCTCTTGTGTCTGAGGCGGCCTTTGGAGGTCGGTGTTCTTGCAGTGGAACTTTCGTCGTTCGAATTTTTGAAGCTGACGATGTTGCAAGCCGCGTTGCATAACTTCGAAGCCTGGGAGTGCAAGCCTGGGGCATACCATCAAACATCCGGATTCATGGTGAGTACCGCCACCCCCGGCACGTACGCGCCAGTGGCCGTGAACCTGACCATCAGCCAGTTCACGACCCTGTGTCGACGTCTTGATATCGGGGCGAAATACCAGGCCTATCTGAAGTCATTTTTTCATCCTGCGGACACAAGAGTCGAAGTGACACTTCGACAGGATTTCATCGCCAGCCAAAAAGCAGCCATGCGAGCCGCTGCAGAACAGGCGTTGTTAACCAAGGACATTGAACCCGGGGATTACGCGATGATCCTGTCGGTCATCAGTGGAGAGAACCATCCCTGGATGGGCGACAAGCAAGTCTGGTTTCACGACATGGGTTTGATGAAGCACCGAATGACCGGTTGCGTGGGATTCGTGATCTGTGAAAAGTATCGTTATAACGACGAGGCAATTCTCTATACCCGACAGGCCGGGCCCTTCAAAGACTTCCAGCACCCGAGCCTCCGGCCATCTCGGCATCCGGGTCACCAACGGCAATGCCTGTAAGTAACGGTCGTCGATCGACCTCGTCCCGCGCAGCTGCTCAAGCACCTGCAGCGCCCCCGAATCAGCGTTAAACAGGCGCATGGCATCGGTCAGCTCGGGCGGAGGCGCGGCATGATCCATGTGCATTTTTCTCAGGGCGTTGTCGGTGACGCCACTGACATCGGCGACCTGCAGCAGTGCTTCATCAGAGAACGCCTCGGTTTCATGCCCCATGCGTCGCAACAAATCCAGACGATCCCACTGCATCGGGCGCTCAAGCGTGTGGCGCCAGGCACCGCGACCGTTGCCTTCGAGAATGGGTTGATAGGCATTGGTGTCGGTCGGATGCCGGATGCGCCATTGCTGGATCGACCTGTCAAAGAACGTTTCGTAAACCTTGCCGCCTGGACGAATGTAGGTTTTACCGCCCACGACGTGGTGGCCCAAGCCGGACGGTTCAAGCCCCCGGTGCGGGTCAACGACCAACTGTTGGGCTATTACGCCAGTGGGCGCGGCAGAGGGCTGGACCCATCCCTGACTTCAAGGGTAGAGGTGCTGTATCCCGCGCAAGCACAGGCCGATGCCTTTATCCGACAGCAGGTGGGTAAGACCAACAAGCAAATCTACAGTGTTCTGGAAACACGTACGCGTGATTGGCAGGCACTGAGCTGGACACTTGATCAATGGACAGGAACTCCCGGGAGTTCCAGTTTTCACCACAGAACTCAAATCGCCCAGGCGCTCAAGACCAGTTGGCGAAACGCACCACTATCAGCCGAGGTGCCCGAAGCGGGCCGCTTAACGCTTTTTTGTGATGAGCCGTTACCAGGGATCGATGCGGATTTTTCCCATGTACATGATTTGACCTTAGCGGGGCGCGGCCTCACAGACGCCAATGCCGATGCCTTTCTGACGCGCTTCCCTAATGTCCGAAAACTCTCGATAGGCGGCGAGGGCCGTTCTTTTGCCAGGCTCGCATCCAGAAGCCAACCGCTCACGTCACTGCCGAAAACCGTCACCGAGATGCAGCAGCTGACGAATTTGACGTTGTCTTCAGGCGCGCACACCTTTGCAGCTGATTTCCCCACGCGCCTGACCGCGTTGACGAATCTGAAAACGTTGTACCTCGACTACACCGGTTTCAATTCGAATGCGCTTAGCGGGCTCGATTTGACAGCGTTGAGCAAATTGAAGTCATTGCGAATCGACGCCTCTTTCGCCGCGATGGAGTGGCCGGAGTACGTGCAGAACCTGAAGCAGCTTGAACGGCTGGACCTCGCAAAGACCTCGATCAATCACGTTCCCGATTGGCTTTATAGCGGGCACGAAAAGCTTTGGTTCGGGTTGTCGCTGGATTGGTCGAGGTTTTCCCATGAGGCCTTTAAACCGGCCTTTGAATACGTACAAAATTATTCGGGACCGCTGGGGCACTTGAGTGATGTGCATCAGATGGTGAGTGAGTACGCACGCGGCGAGCTGACCTTCCTGACGGGCCTTCCAAATTTCACGGATCGTCCATTACAGCCAGAAATCATGGGCCTCTGGAATACACCTCGAACCCGCCTGGCGGCTATTGAAGCCCTGAGCGCGGAACATGCGGGCATTTTCCGAACCTTCTATCAAGAACCGGTCTCGGGCCTGGGATTGCGTAAGGCGCAGCGGACTATCGAGTCGGTATCGGGTCATAACGCCGGCGTGTTTCATGCGCTTGAGAAAAGCTGGCGCGGTGCAGTGCGCCAACGCTATGGCTTGCCCGCGGATGTATCAGTGTTTGAATTACCGGACATGGGGTTGCAGATGTCTGAAATGCTCCGCGATGGAAAAATCGTTCAGCTTCCACGGTTGCCAGCGGGCAGTTTTTCCCATGTTCAAACCCTGCGTCTGGGATGGCTGGACGCGCCTGTCGAGCAGGTCCGCGGCTTTATCAGTGCGTTCAGCGGCACGCGTACCCTTGAAATTACCAGCAATGGTTTCACGGAACTGCCGATTGCACCCGGGGCCTTGCCTGAGTTAACCCGGCTCGATCTGCACAACAACCATATTGCCGTTACGACAGCCGTCCAGAATCAATTCAATGGATTGTTGAACCTTGAGTACTTGAACCTTGGCAATAATCCGTTGGGCAACCTGGATGTCAGCGCGCTGACTCGGCTAAAGGCACTCAATCTGCGGGGGACGACGTTACAGGCGTGGCCAACCGGCGCCGAAAAATTGCCGAAGTTATCGTGGCTCGACTTGCGTGACAACGAGCTGTCGTCGCTCTCGCAGGAGGCGTTGTCCGACGAAGACGCGCTGATGAAAACCCAGTTGACCGGTAACGAATTCAGCACTACAGGCGCGGCCGCTCTGGAAGCGGCGCGGCGGCGTATTGAAGCCGCCAAGGGCCTGCCCGAGGGAACGCTGGAGCGATTTGCCCAGGAAGCAGTACCTGCGCAATTCCCGCCGACGGAGACGGGCTGGTCTATTGCCAGCCACCTGTTATCACTGCCCGAACGAACGCCTGTCACCCCTGGTGCTGGCGGGTTTGCCGAACGCTTGCAGCGTTTGAACCCGGTCATGACCGGGGAGCAAGCCCTTAAAAGGATCCAGCAACTGCGCAACGATGGAATGAACGATGTCCACATTGATGCGCAGATCAACACCTGGCACCAGACCTGTGAATCACTGACCCGTCAACTCAATGGCTGGTTGTATTCCCGGGAAGTGCCGATGCGCCGAGCGATCGTATCTTCGCAAGCCCGCTCGCTCGCCGCATTGCGCCTTCGCGATGTGTGGCGGGAGGGACTGCTGGATGGCTCCGGTGGAGCAGGAAAAGAGTTGAGCTTTAATGGCCTGGTCACAGGTGATTTGCCTGAACTTGTGGCGCAACTGCCCCAAGTGACCCGCCTGGATTTGTCGGGCGTGAGAATGTCCGCGCAGGGGTCCAATGGCTTTCTAAACGCATTCCCTCAGCTGAAGAGCCTGTCGATCAACGGCAATGAGTTATCGGCATTACCCGATGCCATCCAACACATGGACCAGCTTGAACGATTGGAGATGTCGGGCAATCAGTTCTCCAGTCTTGGACCTTTGTATCAACGTCAGGGCAACGAGCGCCTGCGGTGGATTGATCTGAGGCAGAACATCCTGGCCACTTTCGATTGCCGCCCCTTCTCTCATCTGGAAACACTGGAGCTTGGTTACAACTCGCTCACACAATGGCCGCAGGGGGCACTGGAAGCTCGGCATCTGCGTGCATTGGACCTGACAGGCAATTCGATCACTGACGTCCCAGAAGCACTGTTGAGCGGCAATCATGACGAATTGGTAGCCGGCACGGACATGGGTGACAACCTTGATCTTTCACTTCCAACCCTTGAGCGCATCAGGGGCTACAGCGATGCAAACGGGGGCGGGAGCGTGATGGGGATATCACGAGAGGAGTTGAACAGGAGAATTGAAGACCCGCTAAGCGATGATGGGAGCGGTTCCGAGGATATATCGGATGATAGCGATGATTATGACGATGATTCTGATGGTGACGATCGTCCTGACGCGGATGCCACCGTTCGGCCCGTCGAACCCCTTTATCGTCCTGGACTCGATACGGCAGCACCGGCATTAGAGCCCTGGCTTGCCAATACAAGCACTGAACTGGCAGCGCTAAGGCGTGATATCTGGAGGCGCCTGGCCCAGGAAGACAATCATGAACGCTTCTTCCAGTTGATTACGCTGTTACGAGATACCGATGAATTCAGATTCGTACGCGCTGACCTGACACGACGGCTGTGGGATGTCATGGATGCCGCCGCCGAAAACACCGAACTGCGGGAATTGCTGTTCCATAACGCCGAGACCCACGGCACCTGTATCGACGGGCGAATTCTGACGTTCAGCGAGCTGGAAGTTCGTGTGTATGTGTACCGCGCCTTGCGTGACATTCCCCCAGGACGCCCCCTGCAGCGAGGCCGGGCCCTGTTGCAGCTGTCACGGCAGCTGTTCAGGCTGGAGAGAGTCGAAACGATAGCGGAGGCAGCCGCACAACGCCGCGATAGAGCCGAGGTGCGCCTGCGTTATCGCATTGGTTTGGCGGGGGGTTGGGAAGACGGGTTGGAGCTGCCGGGGCAGCCCGCGCACATGGCGTTCGACAGACCCATCAGAGGCCAACTGTTGGCGGATACCCGGGCATCGATCCTTGCCGCCGAGCGTTCCGATGCGTTACTGCACAGTATGGTCGCCAGGGATTACTGGACGGAGTACCTGCAGGAGCGCTATCCCGACGAGATCTCTGCCATCGAGGAAGCACTTGGCGAAGAGCGCCTGCAACAACTGAGTGAATTGGAGGACCGTAGAGCGATTGGGGCGATCGCCGATCAGGAGTACGAGAAGGACGTGGTTGAACTGGGCAAGCAAACCCTAACCAGACGTACGCAGAAACTGATCGAATTGTCCCGAAGGGCAATACAGGCGCTTCAGGCTTTGGCCGGTGAGACGGAAGTGCCGGGAACCCTTTCGCCCCAGCCAGGACCGTCACGACGTAACTGATCTCGTTTGTGCCACCCTGAGTCACTAGAACCTGTAGCAAGATTCGCCCGCGAAGGCGTCCTCAGATACGCCAGAAACTTCGCGGGCAAGCCTTGCTCTCACGGGTAGGGGCAAGCCCTTTCCCGTAATCGATACAGCCTCAGTTGTCGTAACCCAGGTTCGGCGCCAGCCACCGCTCGGTCACACTCAACTCCTGACCCTTGCGCGACGTGTAGCTCTGCACCTGATCCTTGTCGATCTTGCCCACGGCGAAGTACTGCGCCTGCGGGTGAGCGAAGTACCAGCCACTGACCGCTGCAGCCGGGAACATCGCGTAATGCTCGGTGAGGAACACACCGCTGCGCCCGGCCTGCATTTCGCTGGCTTCGGGATCGAGCAGGGAAAACAGCGTGCCTTTCTCGGTGTGATCGGGGCAGGCCGGGTAGCCCGGAGCAGGGCGAATGCCGGTGTATTGCTCTTTGATCAATGCCTCGTTGTCGAGCGTTTCGTCCTTGGCGTAACCCCAATAGTCCTTACGCACCTGCTGGTGCAGCCACTCGGCGCAGGCCTCGGCCAAGCGGTCGGCCAGGGCCTTGACCATGATCGAGTTGTAATCGTCGCCAGCGTCCTGATAGGCCTTTGCCACTTCCTCGGCGCCGATGCCGGCGGTGGTGATGAAACCGCCGACGTAGTCGGTGATTTCGCTGTCCTTTGGCGCGACAAAGTCGGCCAGGGAGAAATTCGGCTTGCCGTCGGTCTTGATGATCTGCTGACGCAGGTGATGCAGTTTGGCGATGGGCTTGCCGTCATCACCATAGACTTCAATGTCGTCGTCGCGCACCTGATTGGCCGGCCAGAAACCGAACACCGCGCGGGCACTGATGAGCTTCTCGTCGATCAGTTTGGCAAGCATTTCCCGGGCATCGGCGTACAGCGACGTAGCGGCTTCACCGACCACTTCATCGGTGAGGATGCGCGGGAACTTGCCGGCCAGGTCCCAGGAGATGAAAAACGGCGTCCAGTCGATGTATTCGGCGAGGACTTTCAGGTCGATGTTGTCCAGCACCTTGGCGCCGGTGAACGTTGGCTTGACCGGGGTGTAGGTGCTCCAGTCGAACTGCGGTTTCTTGGCGATGGCGGCCGGGTAGCTCAAGCGTTCGGTGCGCGCGCTGCGGTTGGCCGTACGCTCGCGAACCTCGACGTATTCCAGGCGGGTTTTCTCGACGAACGCCGGTTTCAATTCCTTGGACAGCAACTGCGTCGCCACGCCCACTGCGCGGGAAGCGTCGGTCACGTAGATCACCGCATCGTTGCTGTACTTGGGTTCGATTTTCACCGCTGTGTGCGCTTTGGAAGTGGTCGCGCCACCGATCATCAGTGGCAGGTGGAAATCCTGGCGCTGCATCTCGCGGGCCACGTGGACCATTTCATCCAGCGAAGGGGTGATCAGACCGGACAGGCCGATGATGTCGCACTTCTGTTCCTTGGCCACTTGGAGGATTTTCTCCGCCGGCACCATCACGCCCAGGTCGACGATGTCGTAGCCGTTGCAACCCAACACCACGCCGACGATGTTCTTGCCGATGTCGTGCACGTCACCCTTGACCGTGGCCATCAGGATCTTGCCCTTGGCTTCGGGTTTGTCGCCTTTTTCCAGTTCGATGAACGGGATCAAGTGGGCTACGGCCTGCTTCATCACCCGGGCGGATTTCACCACTTGCGGGAGGAACATTTTGCCGGCGCCGAACAGGTCGCCAACGATGTTCATGCCGGACATCAACGGGCCTTCGATCACTTCGATCGGGCGGGCAAACGACTGGCGCGACTCTTCGGTGTCTTCAACGATGTGCGTGGTGATGCCTTTGACCAGGGCATGCTCCAGACGCTTGTTGACCGGCCAGCCACGCCATTCTTCGGTCTCGGCTTCCTTGACGCTGCCGTCGCCCTTGTACTTGTCGGCGATGGCGAGGAGGGCGTCGGTGCCTTCCGGGGTGCGGTTCAGTACCACGTCTTCCACGGCGTCACGCAGCTCGGCCGGGATCTGGTCGTAGATCTCCAGCTGGCCGGCGTTGACGATGCCCATGGTCAGGCCGTTGCGGATTGCGTACAGCAGGAACACCGAGTGAATCGCTTCGCGCACAGGATTGTTGCCCCGGAACGAGAACGACACGTTGGACACGCCGCCGGACGTCAGCGCATACGGCAGCTCGTCGCGGATGTAGGCGCAGGCATTGATGAAGTCCACGGCATAGTTGTTGTGTTCTTCGATGCCGGTGGCGACGGCGAAAATGTTCGGGTCGAAGATGATGTCTTCCGGCGGGAAACCCACTTCGTTGACCAGAATGTCGTAGGAGCGTTTGCAGATTTCTTTTTTGCGCGCTTCAGTGTCGGCCTGGCCGGCTTCGTCGAACGCCATCACCACCACGGCGGCGCCGTAGCGCTTGCACAGTTTGGCGTGGTGAATG
>Ga0247812_10000188_pt1 | contig 66988 bp, 62 predicted proteins | sample UWRJL149409B1_FD_178011 | JGI IMG/M metagenome (GOLD analysis project Ga0247812, IMG submission 178011) | Plant litter microbial communities from Arlington Agricultural Research Station in Wisconsin, United States - UWRJ-L149-409B-1 | ecosystem: Environmental > Terrestrial > Plant litter >...
GGATGAAAGCAGTATGGGCCACCTGCTGGCTCTGCAGCAAATGATTTTACCAAAAGCACGCTTCTCGGGCGCCGTTATCATTGGCAACCCGCAGCACCGCAGGCTGTTTGAGGAGTATTTTTGGTCGCCCCTTCAGCCGCTGGAACGTAACGACACCTACGGCCACCACAGTATTATACAGTGGGTAATGCAACAAAACTATGATATGGCGCAAACCGTGTTCTACCTGGCCGGCAACAACACTATGGTAAGCCAGCTGCGCAAACTGCTTAAACAGCAAGGCTACCCATCGGGCCAGATCAAAGCACAGGGGTTTTGGTCGTGAGGAAAAGTGCAAGTGTAATAAATAAAAAACACGCGCTTCTTACCAGCTATCAGTACGGAAAGGTTCCATTGGGAATCCGTACTGGTTTTGCAGAGTTGAATTGATCTCTGTATCGGGAGGCAGGCCTAATTTATTATACAACGCATACCACCCATAGCGGATGGCTGAAACTATTGATACGGTGTAAGGTACAGCAAGTATTATTTTGTCATTGCTGATCGTAGCCTTTGTCAGGTAAAAACCTTTATCCGCGCCTGCTACGTAAAAATCCTGATTAATGGGTGCACTATTCTTAGTAGTAAGGCCATCAGCATTTTCAAGCGTGATGGTGACAACATTACCATTTTGCGCAAATGATCTAAATTTAGGACCAAGGTATTTTGATGTGCCATCATACAATGAACTATTATATGTTTTTTTTAAAGCCAGTGCGGCAAGCCGCTCTCCCACTGGCTTTTTATCGCCCGGATGGATGTTATCGTACTCCCCTACGTCCATGGTAGTAGCTATTTCTATCGGCGCTGCCGCAGTTCCGTAAGCTCTCACAGCTGCCTGAGCCTCGCGAAGGCGCGCCGGCCCCTCCCATCCATGTAAGTAATTGTACGGCGCTATTTGTGTGACATAAAAAGGCAGACTACCGTCACTAAAAACATTCCGCCAGTTCGTTACCATTCTGTAGTTGATGGCCGTATAATTGTTTGCAGGGCTATCATCAACGTTAAACTCGCCCTGGTACCAAATAACGCCCTTGATAGCTAACGATCGGAGAGGATAGATCATGGCATTGTAACACCTTGAGTTATTCGGTCGAGGGCCATAATAGCCTTTAAGTTGCGCATCTCCTTCAATGCTTTCTTTAGACAGCCATTCTTCACAAGCCGTACCGCCTACTGATGACACGACCAGGCCGATAGGGATATTGCTTTTTAGATCGGTATAGATCTTCTTGCCAAAAAAATAAGCTACGCCGCTCAGGTCGCCTATGGTTTGGCTGTTACAATATTTCCAGCCACTGGTAATGCCCAATTTTTCTACAGGACTGGCTTTAAAATCTTCTGCAACTGTAATAAACCGCAATCCGGGCAGGCTTGGCGATTCCGCTAATTCGTTATTATAGTTGCTGGTTTGCTTCATCGCCCATAGCATGTTGGATTGCCCGCTGCAAAGCCATACGTCCCCTATCAAAATATTGGTAAGCCTGATAAGCACTACGCCGTTATCCTTAATGGTGATGGTTTGCTCGGCGGATTTCACACCAGTAGCATCTATTGTAACAAGCCAGTTTTGTTCCTTAATAGCACCTGTATAAATCTTGGGGTCCCAGCTTGTTTCTACGGTAATAGAATGGCCGCTTTCGGGCGTCCGGCCAAATATATTTATTGGCTTCTCGCGCTGCAGCACCATATTATTGCTAAATACTGTAGAAAGCGATACCCGCGTTTCTTTTCCTTCAATATCAGGCAATCCCTTTTTGCAGCCTTGTATAATAAAGAGAGCAACAGCTACAAATAAGCCTACTTTTGGTTTCATTATCACTTGTTTATCTGTCACGTAAACGGGTCATTCTGCTTTCAAAACCGTAATATAATGCAGCGGATAATAATATTGTAACGGCCCATATACCACCGACCTTGGTTATACCGCTGCTGAAACCACTAACACTAAGGAACAACTGCACTATGAGCAGGTGTATGAGATAAACAGAATAGGAAATAAGGCTGACGAATGTTATTGCACGGGGGATGATTCCATTGGCATTTATTTTAATGTAATAAAAGCCAGGCAGCATCATAGCTATGGATAGGTTTAACAGTGTAAACCAAGTTGTTTTAACAAAGAAACCCGGAGCAGCTATTTCCGCCCCTGTGCGGAAATTTATACCAACCAAATATGTTTTGTATAACACTACTAATAAAGCCACTAATAATACTAACCCCGATAGGCCCGTCCAGTATCTTAAACGCATCCATTTTTCCTGATAATAATACTTTAAGTAAGCACACAGCACGCCCATTCCAATGCTATCCAGCCTTATCAGTGTCATTTTCCTGAAACCGCCATCCCATGGGATATCAGACACTATTGCAAGTATTAACCTGCCTAATAGTGGAGCCACCAAAAATATCAACCCTACAATTGCCACCGCCGATTGCTTTGACTTTACAATTAACCTGATAAGCAAAAGCAGCAATGGAAATGTAAGGTAAAACCATTCTTCAACACTCAAACTCCATGCAACACCAAAAAACTGATTCTGCTCAACTGATGCAATATCCTGCATAAAAACAAAGAAGGACAGCAGTTTTAGCCCTGTTATTGGTAAAGCACCCGTTACAAGAATAACCACCAGCAGATTTACGACGAGTATCAAATAATAGTTTGGTAAGGTTCGGAACCATCTCCTTATCCAAAAATCTTTTAGTATTTTAAAAGTAATTTGGTTTTGCTGTTCGTTTATTTTAACCAATATAGTACCAATCAAAAAACCACTCAGCACGAAAAACAACTCTACACCCATTACGGCTGCGTAGGTACTTGTTATATAAACAATGTTTCTTGACGAGAGCAGGTAAAATGTATGGGCTATGAGCACAAGTATAATAGCAGCAAATCGCAACAGATCGAGCCCAAATATCCTTTTATTAGTATGCATAGAAAAAATTCTGTTATCCGATGACCTGATAAATATGGTCAAAATCTTTCAATTTAGAATGCTGACTTTGCATCAAACATTAAAATACTGCCTAATGTGGTGGTTGCGTTGTTGTTAGTTCAGTTCCCCGACGGGGGAACCGCTTTGTAAAAATACATAAAAGCTCCTTTGGGCATCATTTTTACAACGCTTTAGCTCCGAAGCATTTAATTATGTTCATTGGCTATTCGCTATTTCACCACTCTTCACTTTTCACTTTTCACTTTTCACTTTTCACTTTTCACTTTTCACTTTTCACTTTTCACTTTTCACTTTTCACTTTTCACCCCCCCTTCACCGCCTCCTGCCCCTTCATTCACCGATAAGCCCATCCGGTTCAACGGCAGAAAAACCAATTTACCGACAATTTAGCCCCCTTCGCCTAATAAGACTGTGGTATTTTTGCCGGCGTATGCACTTTTGTAGTGTTAAAACACACAACAAAATGACAACCTCACTTACCATACCATCACTTTACGCCATCATCGCATTAGCTGTAAACGCAGTAATATTGCTTAGTTTAGTTGGCTGCCTGCTTTGCAGATAATACTGGCAGCCGTTTTGCTCTGTCTCCTTTAAAAACATAAACTATTATGAAAAAGGGAGACACCGTACACTGGGAATGGGGCAAAAGCGAAGCCGAAGGTAAAATAGAAAAGAAACATACTGAAACGGTTACCAAAACCATAAAAGGCGCCAAAGTAAAGCGCAAGGCCGAAAAAAGCGAACCCGCCTACGAAATAAAACAAAGCAACGGCAGCAAGGTGCTTAAATCCGAAAGTGAACTGAAAAAAGGAGCTAAATAGGCCATTTAGATTACCGCGCTGAAACGATACCATCCATATCAATATTTCTCAATAAGAAAATTTAGGGAATTTATTTCCTTTGGGTTGTGTTCAAAAGTGTTCAAGGTGTTCAAAAGTGTTCACCCAAATAAAAATGAACACCTGTTTTGCCATTTTTGAACACCATTTAACCGGAATTATTTGTTTGGTTAAATGCCGGAAAAATTATAGTCCTAATGAAGGTTTACACTTCTCGATAAAACTCACCGTAAATTTTCCGCTATTCGCCGGCTGGTGCATGGATATTTAACAAATCCATTGCATATTTACGGTATGGCAAAACAACCCATTATTACGGTAAACAACCTGGTAAAAAACTATGGCGATTTTGCGGCGGTAAAAGGCATCAGCTTTGAAGTTTATGAGGGCGAGATCTTCGGCCTGCTCGGCCCTAACGGTGCCGGCAAAACCACTACGCTGGAGATCATAGAAACCCTGCGGGATAAAACCTCCGGCGAAGTTACCGTTGATGGTTTTAATATAGATACGCAGGCTGCCAGCATCAAGCGCATCATCGGCGTGCAATTGCAGGCGGCGGGCTATTATCCCAATCTTAACCTTGCCGAACTCATCACACTGTTCTCCGGTTTGTATGGCATCAGCAAAACCCCGCAGGAGATGCTGGAGAAGGTAGCCCTTACCGATAAGGCTAAAGCCAAGTATAAAGAACTTTCGGGCGGGCAAAAGCAGCGCTTCTCTATAGCAACCACCCTAATAAACGATCCGCGCATTATTTTCCTGGATGAACCCACTACCGGCCTCGACCCGCAGGCCCGCCGTAACTTATGGGATCTGATCCGCCAGATCCGCGATAACGGCACTACTGTTGTGATCACCACCCACTATATGGACGAAGCCGAAGTACTGTGCGACCGCGTTGCATTTGTAGATGGCGGCCACATAGTAGGCATAGATACCCCCGACCATTTTATTGATCAACTGGTATCCACCGGCTTCGAGCGCGAAAAACAAACCAAAGGCGCCAACCTGGAAGATGTATTCATCAACCTCACAGGCAAAGAATGGCGGGAAGGGTAAGCCCCCCGGCCCCCTGAAGGAGGAGTTTAAGCTGCAGTAGCAGTAACCATCAGGCACAAACGAACTAATGAACAATTGAACTAATGAACCAAAAGCCCTACAGTAATACCCGTGCAACCCTGGCTATAGCCAAGGCAAGTTTCCGTTCTATCCTCCGCAGCCCTTCGGCGGTGGTGTTTAGCCTGGCTTTCCCGCTGATATTTATTATTGTGTTTGCCAATATTGGCAGCGGCGGTGTAAGTGTTGATGTAGGTGTGGTTAAGGGATGCGATACGCTTAGTCCGGTTTACAGAGCTTTAAAAACCGTAAAAATAGTGCACCTGATGAAAGGCCTTTCCAAAGAAGAACTGGATGCCAATTTATCCAAAGGCTCGCTGGATGCAGTTTTAAATATTCAAAAAAAGGGTTATACGATTTACCCGCCGCTATCGGCAACCTATCAACCAGTGGCTCCATCCACGGTTAATGTAGAATATACCAAAGCCTCCGCCAAAGGCGATATCCTGCGGTCGGTGCTTAACAATATTCTTTACAAGGTAAATACTATGGGCGTTAATGGCCCGCCCCCGGTGGTAGAAGTAAAAGAAACCACCATAACCGGCCGCGAGTATAAGTATATCGATTTCATCCTGCCCGGGCAGCTGGGTTTCTCATTATTAAGCAGCGGTGTGTTTGGTACCGCGTTTGTGTTTATAAGTTTAAGGCTTACGCTGGTTATTAAGCGTTTTTTTGCCACCCCGGTAAAACGCTACAGCATTGTACTGGGCGAAGCACTGGCGCGCATTACCTTCTCATTATTAGGCGCATTGTTTATCATCCTGGCAGGGCACTACGCCTTTGGCTTTACGCTGATTCATGGTGTGGTAACCGTGCTGAACATGCTGGTGCTCTCCTTTATCGGGCTCATTATATTTATGGGTTTCGGGTTCACCGTGTCGGGCATTGCCAAAAACGAAAGTACGGTACCGCCGCTTTCTAATATCATCACACTGCCGCAGTTCCTGCTGTCGGGTACGTTCTTTTCGGTAACGGCTTTTCCAAAATGGCTGCAGTATTTAAGTAATGCGCTGCCTCTTACGCATCTTAATAATGCTATGCGTAAAGTGGCCTTTGAAGGTGCTGGCCTGGGCGATATCACCCATCAATTACTCATTCTGCTGATTTGGGGCGTATGCGTTTATGCTGTGGCTTTTAAAACCTTTAAGTGGGAATAATAACAGGCAATATAATTAATGCAAATGAGTTATGATAATTAGCTACAATACCTATCTTGTTCCTAATCATCACCTGTCATCAATTTATGTTTAAAAAAGTTATGTTAACCGCTGTAATTATAGCCGGTTACAACCTGTGTTACGGCCAAACACAACTTGCTGATACAAGCAAAAACACCATTACCTTACACATGAAAAAGGTTAGCGGCATTGGCCCGGCCGGCTCCTCTTCTATCGGGCCGCATGCTAAAGACCAGCTCCCGGATGATGATGATGAACGCAAAACCTACACCTTAAAAAACATACCCGCTAATCTTACAAACGTAAGGGAGTACAACCAGTCTACAAGCTATTTCCAGTCACTCTATCAAAACTACACTACCGGCATCACCGGTAAAGCTTATTTTATAAAAAGAGCTACGGGCAACGGGTTCAACCTGGCAGATACGGTGAAGTTATCGCGCAAACCTATTAGGTGTGACCTATCGCTCATTATCGCCACGGACGGACAAAAGAACATGGTTTACATGGCCGATCTGAATAACAATAACGATTTGGCCGACGATGTAGCAAAGCCACTAACTGCTGCTGTTTATGGTGAAGAGCTGGTAGTTAACTTATCTGATAAATTTAATATCGAGTATCTGGATGGCACTACGGTGAAACAGGGCAGCATACTGGCCTATATTTCCAAATCTTTTAACCCCAAAAGTGCGGAGGTGAGTATCGCGTTCCCGGAATATTTGTATAAGACTATCACCTACCATGGCCAGTCGTACTTTTTATGCACCAGCGGCTATTCGCCTTACTCGGCTTTTGCCGTGGTATTGCCTGCCGCGCCTAATTTTTCCAGCATAAGCAGTTCCAAAAGGATAAAGGTAGATAGGTTTTTCAAACTGGATGATGACGATTTCCGGCTCGTAAATATCGATGAATTTACCGGCGAAGTAACCATCAGCGGCGACCATATCAGCGAACTGCAAACCGATGAACAAGCCGCAACCCCGCCAAATCCCAGCCCCGGCACAATTAAAAACCGTCCTGCTATTGTGTCAACATCGCTTGGCTACCAGGCGCCGCTGGCAGCGGGTGTAAACATTAATACAGTTTTAAGCAAGGGCAATACCATCTCTACAAAAAACCTAAGGGGGAAATATGTATATCTTGATTTTTGGGGAACCTACTGCCTCCCATGCATCCAGGAGATCCCGAACATCCGCGAAGCATACTTAAAATTTGGCCGTGATAAGTTTGAGATCATCGGCATCCTGGATGAAAAAGATCCGAATGCTGCCAAAGACCTATTAAAAAGAAACAACGTTATCTGGCCAAACATCAGCATGAATGTAAAAAGCAGCCAGATCTCCGGCTACGGCAAAATTCTGAGTTTCCCTACCAGTTATCTTATCGACCCGGAAGGAAAGATCATCGCTATAAATTTACGCGGCAATGAGTTAGTGAATAAACTAATCGAAGTGATGCGACAGAATTAATTCAACGTCAATTTAAACGCATATAATTAACATTATAATAATATTAAGTGCCATATACTTAACATTGGCATAACATTAGCGAAATACATTTGCATTAAAATAATATTAAGCAAATGTTAAAAAACGCCTGGCTTGTAGTGTTAATAGTATGTTTTATAACGCATTCTGAAATTGCAAACGCCCAAAATAATAAAATAGGTACCTGGGGAATAGGCACCATCGTTCTTCCTGGCGATAGCACGCATAACTGGGGCGGATACATCGAGCTGCAAACCCGGTCTAACGAGTTTTTTAACCAGTTTTATTATTATGAAACCAAGGGTGGTATTAGCTATGATATTGCTAAAAACTACACCGCGCTAATAGGTACGGGCCGCTACATTACATACGATTATAATGATTTGGATGCCCCCGCCACAGTAAAGGAATTTAGGATGTGGGAGCAGCTTACCATAAACAACTTTTTAAACCGGGTAAAGATAGAGCACCGTTACCGTGCCGAACAGCGTTGGCTCAACGGCATTTACCGCAACCGGTTCCGTTACCGTATAAATTTGGTGGTGCCGCTTAATCATAAAAAGGTGGAAGCCAAAACCTGGTTCGTTTCGGTATTTGATGAGATCTTCCTGAATAATAAAGCGCCGCATTTTGAGCGGAACCGTTTCTCTGCCGGCTTGGGTTACCAGTTTGATAAATCGTTAAGTGTACAAGCCGCGTACCTGGATCAGTATAATTATAGTCTTACTTCGCAGGGTGGAAAAAACAACCTGGCTATAACGGTGATGTATCGCATTAACCGTAAAAACACCAGGCCTAAGGAGCATATCCCAACCGCAAACGATTAATAATCATTACAAATGCAAAATTTCAATTGCAGTTAACTGTTTTTGCGCTTAACTTAGCCGACCAAACAGGTATAGTAATCCATAAAAAATACAATAATTAACTATGAGCTTAATAATTGACGTTCATGCGAGGCAAATACTCGACTCCCGTGGCAACCCTACAATTGAAGTAGATGTAATTACAGAAAATGGTGTGCTTGGCCGTGCCGCAGTACCATCAGGTGCTTCTACCGGGATGCATGAGGCAGTTGAGCTTCGTGATAACGATAAAGCTGTTTACATGGGTAAAGGTGTATTAAAAGCCGTTGCTAACGTAAACGAAAAAATTGCCCCGGAATTGAAAGGTGTTGATGTATTTGAGCAAAACGCCATCGACGCAATTATGATAGCCCTTGATGGGTCTGAAAATAAAGGCAACTTAGGTGCTAACGCTATATTGGGTGTTTCTTTAGCTACTGCCAAAGCTGCTGCCCAGGAAAGCCGCCAGCCTTTATACCGCTACATTGGCGGTGTTAACGCTAATACTTTACCAATCCCGATGATGAACATTGTAAACGGTGGCTCGCACTCTGATGCGCCTATCGCTTTCCAGGAGTTTATGATTATGCCGGTTGGCGCTTCTTCTTTCTCTGAAGCTATCCGTTGGGGTACCGAAGTATTCCATAACCTTAAAAAAATATTACATGACCGCGGCCTTTCTACCGCAGTTGGCGACGAAGGTGGTTTTGCACCAACCTTTGAAGGTACCGAAGATGGCGTTGAAACCATTTTACAAGCTATAGAAAAAGCTGGTTACAAACCGGGCGAAGATATCTTCATCGCGTTTGACTGTGCTGCTTCTGAGTTCTACAAAGACGGTAAATACGATTACACGAAGTTTGAAGGCGAAAAAGGTGCTATCCGTACCAGTGCCGAGCAGGCTGAATACCTTGCAGAATTAGCAACAAAATACCCTGTTATTTCTATTGAAGATGGTATGGCTGAAGATGATTGGGCCGGCTGGAAATTATTGACTGAAAAAATTGGTGATAAAGTACAATTAGTAGGCGATGATTTGTTTGTAACCAACGTAAAACGTTTACAACAAGGCATTGATAACGATACTGCAAACTCTATCCTGGTAAAAGTAAACCAAATTGGTTCGTTAACAGAAACCATTAACGCGGTTACATTGGCACAAACCAATGGCTACACTTCGGTAATGAGCCACCGTTCCGGCGAAACTGAGGATGTTACCATTGCTGATTTAGCTGTAGCATTAAACTGCGGCCAGATTAAAACCGGTTCAGCTTCACGTAGCGACAGGATTGCAAAATACAACCAGTTATTGCGTATTGAAGAAGAATTAGGCGATGCAGCAAAATTCATCGGCAAAAACTTTAAGTATTTCAAAAAGAAATAATCTCTCTAACTCCCTGAAGAGGGAATAAGAAAAATAGAAAGCCCCGATAAATCGAGGCTTTCTTAGTTTAATTCTATAATGTAATTTAGGCTATCCAGTTGCTCAGGATTAAAATTTAAAGTGCGGTAAATATTATGTTCATACGGCGGAACATTCTTTGGAAGTTGTTGAATTTCTCTTTTGTAAAAAATCAAGGTTAAGCCCCCATATTTTTTAGCTAATTCTTTCCAGGGCTCTCTTGTTATTTGGGGCTTTAGTGTATCCTTAGGGGCTATTTTATACTTATTGATATTATGGGCAACTTTATATTGTTCAGGAGTTTTATCATGACTGGCCAAAGAGTCAAAGGCAAAATTACTACTGTAATTTACTACAGAGTTATAGGGGTGAATATGATAATATAATGAATCGCGGGTATTATTTATCACCGTTATATCCTTGTATGTCGGAATTGGCGGATCATAAATGCATGACGACAAGGATGACATCATTAAAAGAAAAAGTACGCTTCTACGCATTATAGCTTAAATATATTACCATTTGTTATTGCAGTTCAATATAGCATTTCCCAAATTCTCTTCCTACTTTCGTATCAATGAAATTGAAAGGCGTTTACCGTACCGTAATTATATTGGCCATACTTGCCGTAAACATTGGTTGCGACCAGGTTTCTAAATCCATCGTTCGTAAAAAGATGAGTTATGATGAAGAGATCAGTTTGGTGAAGGATCATTTTACGCTGATAAAAATTGAGAATACGGGTGCATTTTTAAGCCTGGGTAATGATTTGGCAAACCCGTACCGCTTTATCTTACTAACCCTGTTGCCTGTGCTTTGCCTGCTGGCGGCTGTGGTATACATTATTATTAAAACAAATTTCTCCCGCATGGTGCTCATTGGTATTATATGCGTGGCAGGCGGCGGTATCGGGAATATTTATGATCGTATTGCCCATGGTTCGGTAACCGATTTTATGCACCTCCGTTTCGGCGCCCTGCAAACGGGTATTTTTAATGTGGCTGATGTATCTATTATGATTGGCGTTGGCCTGATATTGCTGGATACCTGGGTGAAAAAGAAAGAGGATACAAACAAACCAGCCGAGGTTTTATAATACTGTGTAAGTCTTAAAATTCAAACAATTAGGGTTCAGACAGTCTTCGCGTTAACGATTGCAGCGGATACCGGCCCTGTGACTAAGGCTTGTGCAGTGAGCGGAAAGCGTGGGCCGCAGGCAACGCCATGGTAAAGAGAACCAAGAGGTAAGAGTCAAGAAACAAGATAGTGGAACAAGAAGCTTAACTCACAAGATATAAAAGATAAGGCTAAGCGTCAGCCTTCCATCAAATTAACTGCCGCCACCAAGCCCCTAACGTACTTCATAATAAAAAGCGTATCTTTGCAGAAATAATACCCGTTGATTTACGGTTTTGATCAAATTGCCACTCTTCAGATCCGCTTATGCTTCGCGTTAGCACACAATACATATAAACATTACATGTCATTCGAAAATTTAAATTTAATTGAGCCTATTTTAAAGGCTTTAAAAACAGAGGGTTATACAACCCCCACCCCCATACAAGAACAAGCAATACCTTATATACTACAACACCGCGACCTTTTAGGCTGCGCCCAAACCGGTACCGGCAAAACGGCTGCCTTTGCTATCCCCACCCTGCAGCTTTTGTTTCAGGACCGGCAAAAACATAAGGAGCAAAAAGCCATTAAAGCCCTTATTTTAACCCCAACCCGCGAACTGGCTATCCAGATAAGCGAGAGCTTTACCGCTTATGGTAAAAACACCGGGCTTAAAAACCTGGTTATATTTGGTGGTGTATCGCAAAACCCACAGGTTGATGCTCTGCGCCGTGGCGTTGATATATTGATTGCTACCCCCGGCCGCTTGTTAGACCTCATGAACCAGCGTTTTGTGCATTTAGACCACATCAAAATGCTGATACTGGATGAGGCCGACCGCATGCTGGATATGGGCTTTGTACACGATGTTAAAAAGATTATAGCAAAAGTACCCGCCAACAGGCAAACACTGTTCTTCTCGGCCACGATGCCTACCGAGATCCAGAGCCTGGCAGATTCTATACTGCAGAAACCTGCAAGGGTTGAGGTTGCCCCGGTATCATCTACCGCCGACACTATTCAACAGGCTTTGTACTATGTGGAGAAAAACGACAAGCGTTTATTGCTTAACCACATCTTAAAAGATAAAAACATTAAAACTGCGCTGGTATTTACTCGTACCAAGCATGGTGCAGATAAGGTGGTTAAAGACCTTGTGAAGGCCGGCATTACTGCCGAGGCTATCCACGGTAATAAATCGCAAAACGCGCGCCAACGGGCTTTAACTAACTTTAAAAACCGCACTACGCGCGTACTGATAGCTACCGACATTGCCGCACGCGGTATTGATATTGATGAGCTTACGCACGTAATTAACTACGAGATTCCTAATATACCGGAAACTTATGTTCATCGTATTGGCCGTACCGGTCGTGCAGGAGCAAGTGGTATAGCGCTTACTTTTTGCGATGGCGAAGAGGAAATAGAATACCTGAAAGATATTCATAAACTGATAGCCAAAGAGATTCCGGTGGAGGAAGGGCACCCTTACCCACTGAGCATACAGGCCATGACGGAGAAGATGATGAGCAAAGCTAAACCGGCGGCTAAGAAGCCGGGCGGTTCGCAGCGCAGCGGCGGCAGGCCGGGCGGTAATAGCGGCAGGCCGGGCGGCAATCGTTCTGGTGGTGCTGGCAGGCCTGGTGGTAACAGCAAAGCCGGCGGAAGCAGTGGCTTAAGCGGCGGAAGCAGATCATCAGGCAGGCGATAAGCCGACAAGAAATAGCAATTAGAGGACGGAGATTGGAGGTTGGTTTAACACTACCGTCTAATCTCCGGCCTCTTTTTTATTGGGTTAATGCTTAGCTGGTTAGCATTAAATACTGATCTCTATTCTCAAATATCTTAACTCTAAATTATATTTGCATCCCTCAAACTAATTATATAGCTTTATGTTGAAAATTCAACCAGCACAAATGAAACGCTTTATCAATCTTGTCAAGAATAAGTTCTTCCTGATAACGGTGGCTTTTGTGATCTGGATGATTTTTTTCGACCGCAACGACCTGTTCTCTCAATACGAATATCACCAGCAATTGAGCAAGCTGAAAGCCGAGCAGGAATTCTACAAAAACGAAACGGCCAAAGTAAATAATGACCTGGACGAGCTTACCTCCAACAAAGCCAAACTCGAAAAATTCGCCCGCGAAAAGTACCTCATGAAAAAAGATAACGAAGATGTTTTTGTTATCGAGCATGAGAAGAAAGACTAATTGCAGATGTGCTTTTATTAATCGCGTCATTGCGAGGAACGAAGCAATCCTCGATAGAAGAGCAGGCTCCTTCCAAGTCGTTTAAAAGCATGTCGAAGATTGCTTCTTGCATCGTAAAAACGATTTTTTGAGAGAGATTAGCTTTATTATCTACCGCGTCATTGCTGTAGGGTAAGAAGCAATAACGCGGTGGATTTGACTTATCAATCCATCATCTGCACATCTGAAATCTGCATATTTGCACATCTGAATCACTTCTAATTCTTCGTATCTATTTTCGGATCCGTCATCATGGCTTCTTTGATGTATTTAACCGGGGCACTGCCATAGCTCAGGAACTTTTCGTTAAACTCTTTCAGCTTGTATTTATCGGCCTGTTTTTTCTTCCAGGCGGTTTGCAGTTCGGTTATCTCTTTATAGCCGGTGTAGTAGCTGGTAAGCTGTACACTGCTTACGCTAACACGTTTCCATTTATTATCGGCTTCCGCCTGTTGCTGAAAGGCTTCACGGGTAAGCATTTTAATGGCCTGCTCTTTGGTCATGTTGTTAGCGTGTACGCTGTAATCCAGTATAGTGTTGCATACCGAACGCAGGTGCCATTTGTACCACATCAGGCGCATCTCGGGCTCATTATTGCCAAAGCCGGCATCCAGCATCATCGGCTCGGTGTAAACTGCCCAGCCTTCTATCATAGCGCCGTTACCGAATACCGCTTTAATAATGCTTGGTGCTTTATTAGCATACACCAATTGCGTGTAATGCCCCGGTATAGCCTCGTGGATGCACAAGATCTGCAGGATGTATTGGTTATACTCCCGCAGGTAACTCTCTGCTCTCTCCGGCGACCATCCCGCCAGGCTACCTACATTGTAATAAGTATTGCCGCCCTTATCGTACGGACCAGGCGAACTCACTGATGCACCCGCTACACCGGCCATATAACCGGGCTCTTTACGCACCACCAATGGCTTAGACGGATCGAGCGTTAGCAGATCTTTAGATTTAATAAATGCCGTAAGCTTCGGGATCTCCTTTTCAATGGCCGACTGGAACTCATCCGGCGCCACGTGCCTGGTTGAAAGGGTATCTATCATCATCCCTACCAGTTGTAAAGAATCGGCAGGCATCGGTTTTGTACCGAAGTATTTTGGCCACATCTGCCTGCTTATCCGCGTCATTTCGCGGTGCAGGTATTTCTTGCGCTCTACCGCCGAGTTGTAGGTTTGCTGCGCGGTACCTTCGGCCTGTATATCGTATTTAAATTTGTTCTCGTAAAGTTCCTTACCCAACCTAAAGCTGCGCGGCTTATCGTTCTTAAGCGCCTTTAGCCATGCTGCGTAAGCTTTAATAGCGTCGGCGGAGATGCGTGCCCTGTCTATCATTTGTTTCTGCTCCGCTTCAGGGATTTTTGTTTTCTTAAGCGAATCTGCAAAATCTTTTTCTATAACACTTACGCCGCCCAGGTGCTGGTCTATGGCCAGGCTGGTAAGTTCGGCAACCGGGTTTTTAATTTGCTTTTCGGCTTCTTTGTAGTAGGCCGGTATAAAAGCCATTTTTTGATAAAAGTTCTTCAGGCGTTTATCCAACGGTGCGTAATGTTCGTTAAGGATGTAGGCAAAGGTGCCAATAACGTTATAGGATGACGGGTCCCACTGGTAATCGCGCAGCTGCTCCAGCTTCCATTGCATGCTTTCCAACTGGTTCTGCATAATGCGGTGATCCATCTTGTTACTTTCCGAGAGGGTGTTCACCTCAAAGCGGCTTAAGCTATCCATCTGGATCTTGGTAAACTGAATAGCCTTTTTTCTGTTATCATCACTCGGGATCAGCAGCAAGCTATCGTATTTATGGTAACCTACACTGGTTGCCCAATCCGGGTTGTGTTTCCACAGTTCATCCAGAAAATATTCTTCGTAACGGGTAAACGCAGCATCGTCTTTAGTGCCTAATTGTTCAGAAGACTGTCCTTCTTTTTTACATGCCGAAAAAGCGGCTACATACAGGGAGAGTAAGAGTAGTTTTTTTATCACCGTAATACCTGGTTAGCTTTGGTGCATAAACTTAGAAATTTTGGCGCATATAAATCAAATGAGGGCTAATTTTGTTAGAAAGAGAATATAGTGCCTCACCCTGCCCTCTCCAAAGGAGAGGTAATAATCAAAATACATATAAAGTCCTCTCCTTTGGAGAGGATTAGGTCAGGCTTCAAAAAGATAAACAAAAAACATATTCTAATTATGGACGATCAGCATAAAATATTACTTACCGAACTAACAAAACTACTGGAAGGCGGCGGCGCACACGCTACTTTAGAAGATGCCTTGAAGGAGGTACCAGTTAAATTCAGAGGCGTTAAGCCCGATAACCTGCCCTACAGCATCTGGCAACTGGCCGAGCATATCCGCATTGCACAATGGGATATGCTGGAGTTTAGTAAAGATGGCAACCACCAATCGCCAAACTGGCCGGATGATTACTGGCCCAAAGAAAGCGAACCAGCCAGCGATGAAGCATGGGATAAAACAGTGGAACAGATCAATGCCGACCGTGCAGCGTTTATTGAACTGATAAAAAGCGAAGATATTTATAAACCCATCCCCCACGGCAGCGGCCAAAGCATCCTACGCGAGGCTCTCCAGATAGCAGATCATACCTCGTATCATATTTCAGAAATTATCCTGCTAAGGAGATTGCTGGGAATTTGGAAATAATGCAGATGTGCGTGAAATAAATATTCAGATTTCAGATGTGCAGATTAGACACGCACTGTGTAATAACAGATAGATTAGCCTGAAATAATATGTGCAGATGAATTAATTTTCATCTGCACATCTAAAATTTACACATTTGCAAATCTACTATTTAAGCCCCTTTATAAAAGTCACAATACTGGTTACCAGCTCCGGCTTCAGCGGAAGATCGGGTTTATTGTAGGTGGCCAGGTTTTGCGCCCTGTCGGCAGGTGCGTCTTTTAAAACATGGTTCATACCGGGGATGATCACCAACGTGGCATCAGATTTTGCTTTCTTCAGCTTCTCTGCTTCGCTAACCGGAACCTGTACATCGTTAGCACCTTGCAATATCAATACCGGTATCTTAGCGGCTTTAATAACCCGTGCAGGGTCGTACCGGAACCACGACATGAGGTATGGCTGGATACTTGGCCGGGCTATAAAATAAAGTGACGGGTCGATATCATCTGTGTACTTGCCTTTTTTAAGGCTATCCAGCATGGTTTTAAACTTATCTGCCAAAAACTTTGGTTGGGCCTTCATCTGTTCGGTAACTATTTTATCGGCAGATTGCCCTGCGCCAGCTACCGAAATAAACCCTTTTACCGGCTGATCTGGAATGGAAAGTAGCCCTACAAGCGATCCTTCACTATGGCCCAGTACAATTATTTTAGAAAACCGCTGGTCTTCGTTCAGCATGTTTATCAGGCCTACGGCATCGTCTACATAATCGTTAAAGCGCAGTTCTTTTTCTTTAGCGGATGATACGCTGCTGCCCACCATACGCTTATCATACCGCACAGAGGCAATGCCATTTTTGCCCAGCTCGTTAGCCAGCATTTTGTAGGCATTGGTATTAAGCCCGGTTTTAAGACCGTTGCCATCACGATCGGTTGGGCCGGACCCGGCGATGATCAGCACCACCGGAATTTTACCAGATACTTGCTTAGGTACTGTTAACGTACCGGGTATAGAACCTGTAAAGGTTTTCAGCAGCACGGGCTCCTCGTTCAGCGAGGCATCCATCTGTATAGTTTTAGATGGCTCTACGTATGGGTTAAAAAATATCCCTATCAGCTTGTTCTGATTATTTAATGATAGGTTTAAAAAGAAAACCGCGTTATTAAACGTTGCCTTATAAGTAGCGGTTGGCGTTGTAAATTTTTCAAAATCGGTTTTCACCAGGCTGCCCAGCTGCGCCCTTAATTGCGTGGTTGTTGCGTTCCACTTATCGGCAGGCAGGCTTGCTTTTAGTTCCGGGCTAAACATGTTAAAAATACTGTCGGGCTGGTTGTTGTTGTAGTATTGTTTAAACTTGTTTACAGCCACTGTGTAATTATCCGGCGCTGTTTGCGCCATAGCCTTTACTGCAAAAATCAGTATCAATATAACACCGTATAGTTTTCTCATCTCTGGTTAAATCTTCGTTATCAGGGTTATTGTTGGGCGAATTTAAGAAAATTGAAAGAATTTTAATTTTATATAAACAATAACTACTGGCAACAAATTATTATTATGTTTCGTAAAAAGCATATTAAGGCCATGTTAATATTTATCTATATTTAAGGCTTCCTTTAAAGGGTAACGTATCGAAAAAATTCTACTAAATATTTAATGAGGGTTAAAACAGGGTATTTATTGCTATTACTGATAGCAGGCATTGCTAATTTGTGCTCGGCCCAAACCTCATCCACTATAATAAGAGGCCATATTTTCAACCCGGATAATATTGGGGTTGATGCCGCTACCGCTATTTTATTAAGCCAGGCCGATTCTTCAATTGTGCTATCGGCCATAACAGATAATAACGGAGAATATAACTTCAGATATGTAAAACCAGGCCAGTATCTTATTATGGCAACCCGACTGGGATATTTAAAAACTTACTCACCTGCCCTTACGGTATCCCGGGGGATTGATATTACACTGGCTCCTATTATTCTGCAGACAGCATCCAACCAATTAAAAGAAGTAGCTGTTGTAGCCAAAAGGCCATTTGTGGAGATCCGCCCCGGTAAAACCATTATTAACCCCGAAGCCAGCATTACTGCCGATGGCAAGAACGCGCTGGATATTTTGGCACAGTCGCCTGGGGTTAGGGTAGATAACAATGATCATATCAGCATCAGCGGCAGGCAGAACGCCTTGGTACTTATCGACGGAAAAACCACCAGTATGACGGGCACCGACCTTGCCGCCCTGCTTCGCAGCACCCAGGGCAGTAATATCGATCGTATGGAACTTATCACCGGCGGTTCTGCCAAATACGATGCATCGGCGGGCGGGGTAATTAATATCATCCTGAAAAAAGGTAAGAACATTGGCACCAACGGCAGCATTAATTTAGGGTTTGGATACGGCAAGTATTATAAAAGCACTACGGGCATTACTTTTAATAACCGCAGTAAGCAGGTTAATATTTTTGGCAGCTACAGCCTGATAGCCAACAAAACCTATAACACCTTTCTTAACGACAGGAACATAAGCTTTAACGGCGTAAACAGTGCATATAACCTCTCATACAATGCCGTACAGGATTTCACCACCCATAACATCCGCCTGGGGGCCGATTTCTCGCTGTCACCCAGGCATACATTAGGTGTACTGGTTTATGGCTTTTTTAACGATAATAACTTTGTAAAGAATAACAGCCTTAAAATAGCCAACCAGGGCCATCTGGATTCGACTATACTGGTAGGCTCTAACGTAGACCGGTACCTGCGCAACATTAATTATAATATTAACTACGCCGGTACACTTAGTAAAAGCGGCAATACGCTTGCGGCAAACTTTACTTACTCGTCCTATAAAAGGCAATCTGATGAGTACATCAGCAACCGCTTTTTCAACGCTGCCGGTACGCCGTATCGTGCGGAGAACCATCTGCAAAACCTTTCCCCTTCTAAGAGGCACAACTATACTGCTCTTTTAGATTATACACAGCCCCTAACCAAAACCGCCAAACTGGAAGCCGGCGCCAAATTCAGCCATACCGAAAGCAACAACAACCTGGTATTCGGCCCGCTGGTGGATGGTGTTTATACAATCAACCCCAGATTCAGCAACCGTTTTATTTATAACGAGGATGTGAGCGCGGGGTACATCAATTACATAAACAATTTTGGTAAGCTGGATGTTACAGCAGGCGTGCGCGGCGAACATACCAACTCTAAAGGCAACTCCATTGGCAGCACACCCGGCGCAAATTTGGTTACGCCTTTAAAATACTTTAACCTGTTCCCTAACCTGTTGCTGCATTATACTGTTAACGAAAAGAACGAATACGCGCTGGCTTTTGCCCGGGGCATTACCCGGCCCGATTACGAGAGCCTTAACCCTTTCCTGTACTATATAGACCCATACAATTTTCAGGCAGGGAACCCATATTTAAAGCCCGAGTACAGCAATACGCTTACGCTTACGCACACCTATAACCAAAGTATTACCACATCGCTATACGCTTCGCTTACAACAGATGCTAATTTTGTTTACTATCGCCAAAATGATACCACTAAGGTTAACCTTACTACCAGCCGTAATATTGGCCGCGTAAAAAGCATTGGCTTACATGTTAACGTGCCTTACACCTTTACTTCCTGGTGGAGCGGTTTGCTGGATGTGGATGCGGCTTACCTGCGTTACACGGTGTACCCTAAAAACGGCGCATTTGATAAGGGCACGGCTGATGTGATCATCAATGCGAGTCAAAATTTTAATATCACCAAAAAACTTACGTTGGAGATTAGCGGCCGCTACGAAACGCCCAACCAATATGGCATAAGGCGTTTTGCTTACAACTACTACGTTAATACGGGCATAAGCACGCCTGTATTAAATAAAAAGGGCAAGCTGAGCCTTACCCTGTCGGATTTGTTTAACAGCAACCGCGATAAAGCCTACACTAACTTTAACAACCTCGACCTGAACATTTATAGTAAGCGTGAAACCCGCATAGTGCGCCTTAATTTTAGCTACCGCTTTGGCAAAACAACCGTAAAAGGAGCATCCAGCCATGTTACCGGCAACGAAGACGAGCAGAACAGGATGAAAAAAGTGAGTAATTAAGTTAAATTTCGAAATCAATCTCAGCCTACCTTCTGTTCGCGGTATTTGCCTTTTATGCGGGTAACAAAGAAATTTCCTAAGGATTCGCTTTCAACAAACTTTTTGAGCATGGCAGGTTTAAAGTTAAAGTACTGCCAAACACCGCCGTTATCCCTAAATTCCAGTTCGAGGGTATGGGTTTGTGCATCGTAGCCAATGCTTTGTAACGCGGTGGATTGTACCTGCTGCCTGTGCATAATACTATAGCAGGCTAAAAGAAAAATGGTTTTAAAAAACTTAACCGGCGTGGCCGCTCAGCGTACTGATAACGATTATCAGCAGCACTGCCAGCGTAATGCCGGTGTATAAATGGTCTTTCTCCAGCACAAAGCCAATTGCCGAAAACACCACCCTGATAACCGGTGTAGCGATCAGTAAAATAATACCAGCCTGTATAATAGCCCTGCCCCTGAAGGTAATTATACCATGCAGAATGCCAGGCAGCGTTTGCACAAAATTGGGCACGCCCTTAAAGGTATGGTAATTGGCAACCGTGTGCCCATGCCTGTAAATGTAAAGCACCCCACCAAAAAAAACGATAGCCATGGAGATAAATACGCCGGCGCGCAGTATCCACCCGATGATAACCTGCATATCTTTTTCCTTGAATGTGTTCACTGGTTGGTTCATTAGTTCATTGGTGCTTTGTTCAAAAAACAGGATGAAAAATAAACCAAATAGGGATGGGTTTGAAACCCATCCCTATTTGGTTCGCCGCATCAAAATTACGGCTTATCGGTAAAGCTTTATAATTATTTGTTTTATTAATTACCTGCGCGGATGCTGCGCTCGCTGAGTTGTTTGATCAACTCATCGGTAAACTCACGTTCGCCTTTGTAGAGGGCGCTCACCTTTTCAGGTGGCAGTATTTTTAAAAACTCGTCGCGGTAATGCCTTTTTATCTCCAGCATCTGGTTATCGTAAGAAAGATCTTTATTGATCTGCTCGGTACCGTTAGCAGTTTCTTTAGAATTGTTAAGGCGCTTTAAAATACGCACCGCGGTAAGTTCCTGCTGGTAGCGATGGTATAACGGCCAAAATTTAACGGCCTCGCTCTCACTCAGGTCAAGCTGCTGCGAAAGGAAATTATCGCGGGCTACCTCCAGCTTTTTACCAATTTTGCCCTGGCCGCTAACTTTGCTGCGCGCAACGCCGCTATTAGCAGGCCTAAAACTACGTACATCAGTGCCCTGTGCAGATACTTCATAGCCGGTTGCAGCCGCTACAATTAATAAGAAAAATATATATCTGAGCAGTTTGTTCATTAAGGGGTATTGTTAGTTAACATCAACATAATCACTCAGCGCTTCGTCAAGCGCCTCGGTATTAATTTGTTTATCGTCTAAAATAGTTTGGTTATTGGTACCATCAACATGAAGTTCAAGGTAGTCTTTTATTTCGTTAACCGGTATGTTAGACAGCTGGCTGTGTAAAAAAGTTTGGTTGTGCGCAGGTACCACTACAGTTGAACCATTCTCAGCTAAAAACGCACCGGCGCCCACTATTAAAGCAAGGCAGGCGGCAGTAGCATATTTAAACGTATTGTTTGCAAACAATTTACGAACAATAGTTTTACGGATCACAACTTCCTTATTAACCGTTTTATTTAAAATATTGCGGTTAAGCTGTTCAAAATAGCTATCGGGAACGGCAAATTCCGCCGTGTTGGCTTCAAGCGCTTCTTCTACCGTAATACGGGCGGTTATCTGCTGCTGCAGGTTATTAAAATAACCCTGCGGTACATCAAAACCAGTTTCTTCGGCATTAGCAGTTTCTTCTAAAAAAATGCGACTCTGGATCTTGCTGCTAAGCTCCTCAAAATAACCCTCGGGCATAGCAAAACCGCCATGTTCCGTTTCATCTTCCACCTCTATATTAATGCGGCTGGTAATATTGGCCGATAATTCATCAAAATAATTGGCAGGCAATGCAAAGCCGTTGTTCTCGGCCTCCGCTTCAATCTCTATATTTACCCGGCTGGTAATGTTTGCCGTCAGCCCATCAAAGTAATTCTGGGGCAAAGCAAAGCCATTATGCTCCACATCGCCGCTCACTTCAATATTTACCTTGCTGTTGATGTTGGCCGTAAGCTCATCAAAATAGTTTGCAGGCACCATAAAACCGTTAGCCGGGTCATTAACTCTTAACTCATCTAATTGTACCAATGATAAAATGCGCTGACCGGCTTCTTCGAAATAGCCGGCAGGCACTGTAAACGGGTTTCCTTTCGTAAACCGTTCAAGTGACATTTCTTCGCCAGCCCATTCGTTATTCTCCATATCGCTTTTCATACTCCCTTATAGATGAATAATATTTCAAAAGGTTTAACGCTAATTTAAAAAATTAATCTTTTGATGTTAAATAGCTCTCTATCTTTTTCACAGCCAGGTGAAACGATGCTTTTAAAGCACCAACGCTGGTACCCAGCACATCGCTCATCTCCTCGTACTTCATATCATCAAAGTACTTCATGTTAAAAACAAGGCGCTGTTTATCCGGCAGGGTAAGTATGGCTTGCTGCAGTTTCATCTGCGCCTGTTCGCCGTTAAAGTAGGTACTGTCGGCAAGCGTATCGGCAAGTTCGTAGTCTATCTCGTCCAGCGAGATGTTGTTCTTTTGCTTCTTTTTATTTAAAAAGGTGATGCATTCATTAGTGGCAATGCGATACATCCACGTATACAGCTGGGCATCGTTACGGAAACCGGGAAGGTTTTTCCATACTTTAATGAATACGTCCTGCACCAGGTCGTCGGCATCATCATGGTCTATTACCATACGCCGCACGTGCCAGTATATTTTTTGCTGATACTTTTTAAGCAGCATGTTAAAGGCTGCATCGCGGGTTTTTTCGTCCCGGAATTTGCTCAGTATCTCTTCGTCTTCTGCCTGTATGGCCATCTATTAAAATTTATCTTCTTAAATAAATATAAAGCGTTTTTGTTTTAATATGTTTTATGGACAATTAACCCAGCAGCTCTAAAACCTGTTGCGATGATGCCTTGGTATCCACCTTATCAATCACGTGGCTGATAACGCCCTCGCCATTTATAATAAACGTGGTGCGGGCTGTGCCCATGTATTTTTTGCCATACATGTTCTTTTCTTTCCAAACATCGTAAGCTTCTACAATGCTGTGGTCGGTATCGGCAATCAAAGTAAATGGCAGGCTGTACTTGCTCTCGAATTTTTTGTGCGATTTTTCATCATCAACACTTACACCAATTACCTCAAAACCTTTGCCCAGCAACGATTGGTAGTTATCCCTGAAATCGCATGATTCGGCCGTGCAGCCCGGGGTATCGTCCTTCGGGTAAAAATAAAGGATAACGTTCTTCCCTTTATAATCTGATAAAGAAACGGCTTTACCGTTCTGGTCTTTCGCTGTAAAATCGGGGGCGGTATCGCCTGCTTTAAGAGTTGCCATATTTATCGTGTAAATTCTGCTGTAAATTTCGATATATTGTTTTTACCATCAATCACGGTAAATTCAAAATTATGCTTTCCGGGCGCAATATCGTTAGTAAAGGTATAACTTATTAACTTGGTTTTATAGCTCCACTCCATTAGCACCCATTTGCCATCTATTTTACCGGTATAGCTTTTTATGCCCGATAAATTGTCGCCCATGCGCATCTTTATGGCACTAACGCCTTTAAAGTTGCCGCTATTGCGAATGTTTACCGGCGTAATAACCGGCGGCACGGTATCTATCTTAATATAGTAATCGCCAAAGGTATGCGCAGTTGCTTTTATAAAACCGCCATCCGGCTCGCCGCCAATGCTGCCGGTAGCTGCGTTTACAATAACAGCTTTATCGGTGAAGGCGCCCAGGCTTGTTTCTGGTTTTATCCAAATATCATAACCATCATGTATCGGCGTAAATTTATTATGGATGCGATGTGTTGACGAATAGGCTCCCGGTTTGGCAGGCAGCGTGGTATATATAAAATCAAGGTCGTCGTAAAGGTTACCCGGTAGTATCTGCACTTTTATCTTGTCGGTATTAAACTCGCTTTTTTCATCATAGTGCATCAGTTTACCCACGGGTTTATTAGCGGCAATGTTATTTGCCGATGTATTTGATTGTACCTTTACCTTCACCGTAGAGGTATTACCTGCAATATCCTTACAAACAAACTCCACGTCGTGCACGGCATCATCATTAAAAGGAATAATTCCCCTGTTTATAGATTGCGGATACAACGAGATGCGGCTGCCCGGCATAATAAAACATTTCTGAATCATTCGGCGGGTAAGCAAAAAAGTGGGGTAATCTGTATAAGCGTTCACCGCGTGCGTTTGGTCGAACGCGAAACGCTCTACCGCGAAAGTGTAAACCGTTCGGCCATCCAACTTTAGTTCGATAGAGTACACGCCGTTGTGGTTGTTTGATACGCTGTTCTGATCGGTAACGGCAATGCCAAAACCTGTGTTGCCGCTTAGCTGCAGCACTTTTGGCTGTGTTAAATGATAATTGCCTGCCGCACCGGTAACGCTTAAAAACTCTTTGGGTGTATTTTCGCTGAAAGGGTTTCCATTTAGATGGTACACGCCAATAGCCGTAATGGTTGGCGGCACTTTATCAGGAATGGTTAAGCCAAACAATTGCGGGTTGATGGTTTCCTCGGTAAGAGAATCCCTTAATTCAAAATGCACATGGGGGCCAGCAGATGCACCCTCGTTACCAGAAATAGCGATCACATCGCCTTTAACAACTTTAAACAAGCCGGCAGGCACCTCTATATCCGAAACAAAGGTTTGGTTCTTATACTGGTAATCGCGGATGTATTTGAATACCTCCGGCGTAAAGCTTTGGATGTGGCCGTAAACAGAGGTATAACCATTGAGATGAGTAACATATATTGCCTGCCCAAAACCACCAAACTGAATACGCAGGCGCGATACATAGCCGTCGGCCACGGCATGCACCGGGTAGCCGGTGCGCTGCATGGTTTTAAAATCGAGCCCGGAGTGGAAATGGCTTGGCCGCAGCTCTCCAAAAGAACCGGCTGTAGTAGGCGGCAGATCTAGCGGGTAACGGAAGTAGTTTTGCGGATACGGCCTGCTCTGGATGATCTCCTGGGCTTTGGCTGGCAGTATGGCGCTTAAACTAAGCAACAACGCCATTGCTGCGCGGGTTATGCTATTCGCTTTATTTATTCTCTCTGATATTTTCCTATTACACGTTCGAACCGGCATACTTATTTTTATGGAATTTTTCCTTACTCAACTATTACGAAGTGATTTTGTTGGATAGTATTATTCTTATTTGGCATAACACACCATTAAACAACGCTGCAACTTTTACAACTCCTACAACCAATCCCTACTTCACTAAAAAATCCAGCAGTTTTTGGCCTTCTAAATAGCCTTCCAGCCTATCGCCTATGTTTACTTTGGCTACGCCCTGTGGGGTGCCGGTAAATATCAGGTCGCCCTTTTTTAGGGTAATATATTGAGATACAAAAGCGATGATGCTTTCAAAGGAGAACAGCAGATCTTTGGTGTTACCCTGCTGACGGGTTTCGCCGTTAACATCCAGATTAAAGTTAAGCTGGTATAAATTGGCAAACTGCGCTTTTGGCAAAAAATTGCTCACCGGCGCCGAACCGTCAAACGCTTTGGCCAGTTCCCAGGGCAGGCCTTTCTCTTTATGTTTAGATTGGATATCTCGGGCGGTAAAATCAATGCCCAGGGCTACTTCATCGTAATAATTTGTGGCGAATTTCTCGCTGATGTGCTTGCCTTCTTTACAAATCTTAAGCACAATTTCAATCTCGTGGTGCACATCCTGCGAAAAATCCGGATGGTAAAAAGGTTTGTTATCTTTCAGCAGCGCGGTATCCGGCTTCATAAAAATTACAGGCACTGTTGGTACCGGGTTATTTAATTCCTTAGCATGCTCGGCGTAGTTACGGCCAATGGCAATTATCTTCATAAGTTATGGGTAATAACTCCAAAGCTAAAAATTATATGAGCTAAGAAAAGTTTAAAATGGATTTTTTGACAGCAAGGATTGTAAAAATCCTGTTCCCCTGTTTAGGGGATTATGGGCCTACAGTACCGAGATCCTTTTATTAACAGATTCGGTGCCTACGTTTATACGTAAGAAATAAAAACCGCGGCTAAGTTTGTTATTAAGGTTGTAGTTGATGGTTTGGTCGCCCAGGTCTACCCTTTGCGAAAACAGGGTGAGCACATCGTTGCCCAGCACATCCATAATTTTAACGTTTACAAACGCACCGCGTGATACGGTATATTTAACGTTAAGCATATCAACAACAGGGTTTGGAAAAATTTGCACGTTGGCCAGCAGTTTATCATCGGGCCGGGCAACAAAAATTTTAGTGTTTGATATAACCGCAGGCTTAAGCGGCGGCAGCGATAAATGCAGTAAACTTTTAGAACTTACCGGCCTTGATGTTTTGCCTTTTAGCAGGCGCAGGTAAGATGTATCAGTTTTTTGAGCCACAACCCCACGTGCAAGCGCAACATTCATTACCGCTGCAAGCAGTATGAAGGTAAACCAGGTGTTGAGTTTAGTAAATTTTCGGCCCATAATTGATACTATTTGCAAAAGTATAAATATTGTACGCTACAATTGATAATGTTATGAATTAATAATTAGTTTTAACATTTTTTAACAATATACTGAATTAATAGTCAAACTACAAATACAGACTTATACGAAGTATAATAGTTTAAGTTGTAAGGCTTTTTTAATATTTTTGCACCTTGTTTATAAATAATAGTGTCAAATCATAAAGATCTGCAAAAACTGTCGGCCGCTGGGCTTTTGATAAGTTTTGGAATTATTTACGGTGATATTGGTACATCCCCGCTGTACGTTTTTAAAGCCATAATCGGTCAAAACAATATTTCTGAAGTACTTGTACTTGGCGGGGTATCCCTTATTTTCTGGACACTCACGCTGCAAACCACCCTTAAATACGTGGTAATTACCCTACGTGCAGATAATAAAGGCGAGGGCGGCGTATTCTCCCTATTCTCTTTAGTTCGCCGCAGGGCCAAATGGCTTATTGTACCTGCAATTATAGGTGGCTGCGCCCTACTGGCCGATGGTATCATTACCCCTCCTATTACCATTTCCGCAGCTATAGAGGGTTTAAGTTCACGCTATGACAACCTGCCTACGGTTAATATTGTAGTAGCCATTATAGCGTTCCTGTTTTTTATTCAGCAATACGGCACTTCTATAGTAGGCCGCGCATTTGGGCCTATTATGTTTGTATGGTTTACCATGATGGGTGTTTTGGGCATCTCTTACATCATTCAGATGCCATCGATATTGCGGGCAGTAAACCCCTACTACGCTTACCAACTGCTTGCCAGCAACTATAATGCGTTTATAGTATTAGGCGGCGTGTTCCTTTGTACTACAGGTGCCGAAGCCCTATACTCCGACCTTGGCCATTGCGGCCGCGATAATATCCGCGTAAGCTGGCTTTATGTAAAACCCTGCCTGCTGCTAAATTACTTTGGCCAGGCCGTGTGGCTGATGCAGCGCGACGGACAGGCTATTGACTTGAACGTACTGAACCCTTTTTACCAGATCATGCCGCCGTGGTTCCTCATCTATGGTGTGGGTATTGCCACTATTGCGGCGGTTATTGCCTGCCAGGCTACCATTGCAGGCTCGTTTACGCTGATTGCCGAGGCCGTGCGGTTAAACTTATGGCCGAAGGTAAAAATCCGTTACCCGAGCGAGCAGAAGGGCCAGTTATATGTTCCCAGCATCAACTGGATACTGTTTGCCGGTTGTTTAGGTGTAATGCTGCTGTTTAAAAAATCTGAAGCGATGGAGGCGGCCTACGGTTTAAGTATCACCGTAGCCATGATGATGACTACCATCCTTATGTCGCACTTTTTACGCAGGCGTAAGTGGCCCCGTTATTTAGTAGGCATATTCTTTTGCACGTATATCCTTATAGAAGGTGCATTTTTGCTGGGTAACCTGCATAAATTTATTGATGGCGGCTGGTTTACGCTCTCTATAGGCCTGGTGCTGTTCATCGTAATGTGGACCTGGTACATTGCCCGCAAGATTAAAAACCGCTACGTTAAGTTTGTGGAGATAGATGATTACTTTGAGATACTGAAAGAGGTAAGTGAAGACGATACCGTACCCAAGTATGCATCGCAGCTGATATACCTTACCAGTGCCAATTTTAACTCGGAGATTGAATCGAAAATAATTTATTCTATATTACAAAAACAGCCTAAGCGCGCCGATGTTTATTGGTTAGTACACGTAGACGTTGTGGATGAGCCATATAAGCGCGAGTATGAGGTGGATTTTTTGGTACCGGGTAAATTGATAAGAATAGACTTTAAATTAGGCTTCAGGGTAGATCAGCAGATAAACCTGCTTTTTAGAAAAGTGGTGGAAGACTTGGTGCGTAACGGCGAGGTGGATATCACCAGCCGTTACCGTTCATTAAATAAACACAAAATTGTTGGCGATTTTAGGTTTGTTGTGATAGAAAAAGTACTTTCGCGCTCCCATAATTTATCTTTTTACGAGCGCTTTATCATGTTCATTTATGTTCAGTTAAAAAAAGTAAGTTTATCAGAAGAGCGCAACTTCGGCCTCGATCTGAGCTTTGTTACAGTAGAAAAAGTTCCGTTAATGCTTACCACTCCAGATAGTGTGGAAATACAAAGGGTAAGTGTATCACAATAAACAAAAAGCCTGGTTGAGCAAGAACCAGGCTTTTTGCTTGCATAATAATAAATAGAAATCGTGTCACATCAAAAAGATCTGCAAAAACTAACGGCTGCCGGGCTGCTGATTAGTTTAGGAATTATTTATGGCGATATAGGTACATCGCCCCTATATGTATTTAAAGCAATTGTTGGCTCGGAGCATAGCAACTTCTCGCAGCGCATTTCAGAAACACTGGTGCTTGGAGGCGTATCCCTTATTTTTTGGACGCTTACCCTGCAAACCACGCTTAAGTATGTGGTGATAACGCTGCAAGCTGATAACAAGGGTGAGGGTGGTATCTTCTCGCTGTTCTCATTAGTTCGCCGTAAGGCCAAGTGGTTAATTGTGCCTGCTGTATTGGGCGGTTGCGCCCTGCTTGCCGATGGTATCATCACCCCGCCAATTACTATATCATCTGCCATTGAGGGCCTCCGAACGTATTACCCGCAGCTACCAACGGTACAGATAGTAATTGCCATTATTGCCTTCCTGTTCATTATTCAACAGTTTGGCACCTCCCTTGTGGGTAAGGCATTCGGGCCAATGATGTTCATCTGGTTCACCATGATGGGCGTTTTGGGTATCAGTTACATTGTGCAGATGCCATCTATCATCAAAGCGCTTAACCCTTACTATGCCTACGCTTTGCTTACAAGCAATTACAACGCGTTCATCATATTGGGTGCGGTATTTTTGTGTACTACGGGTGCCGAGGCTTTGTACTCAGACCTGGGGCACTGCGGCCGCAAGAACATTCAGATCAGTTGGATATACGTAAAAACCTGTTTGATCCTCAACTACCTAGGCCAGGCGGTTTGGCTGCTACAGCGCGAAGGCCAGTCTATCGACCTGAACGCCAACAATCCATTCTATAAAATAATGCCCGAGTGGTTCCTCATATTCGGGATAGGTATCGCAACATTGGCGGCGGTTATTGCCAGCCAGGCTTTAATTTCCGGTTCCTTTACGCTTATTGCGGAAGCTGTACGGTTAAACCTCTGGCCAAAAGTGCGCATCAATTACCCATCAGAACAAAAAGGGCAACTGTATGTACCGAGCATAAACTGGATCCTTTGCGCAGGCTGTATAGGCGTAGTGCTGCTGTTCCGCCATTCGGCAAAAATGGAAGCGGCTTATGGCTTAAGTATCACGGTAGCTATGTTGATGACCACCATACTGGTATCCAAATTCCTGCAGCGCAAAAAACAGCCGGCGTATATTATCGGTGCCTTTTTAGCCATTTACCTGCTTATAGAGGGTACATTTTTATTGGGTAACTTACATAAGTTCTTTGAAGGTGGGTGGTTCACACTGTCTATAGGCCTGGTACTCTTCATTATCATGTGGAGCTGGCACACCGCGCGCCGTATTAAGAACCGCTATGTGAAGTTCATCGAAATTGACGATTACTTTAACATTATTAAAGAGATGAGTGAGGACGAAAGCGTACCTAAATACGCCTCGCAGCTGATCTATTTAACCAGCGCCAACTTTAACTCGGAGATAGAATCAAAGATTATTTACTCTATACTGCAGAAGCAGCCCAAACGGGCCGACGTTTACTGGCTGGTACACGTTGACGTGGTGGACGAGCCTTACAAACGCGAATACGAGGTAGATGTACTGGTGCCGGGTAAACTGATCCGCATCGACTTTAAACTGGGTTTCCGGGTAGATCAGCAGATCAACCTTCTGTTCCGCAAAGTGGTGGAAGACCTGGTGAAGAATGGCGAGGTAGATATTACCAGCCGTTACAAATCACTCAACAAGCACAAAATTGTGGGCGATTTTAGATTCGTGGTGATAGAGAAGGTATTATCACGCTCGCATAACTTGTCGTTCTACGAACGTGTTATCATGCTAATCTACAGCCAGCTGAAGAAGGTAAGCCTTTCCGAAGAACGCAACTTTGGCCTCGACCTGAGCTTTGTAACGGTAGAAAAAGTACCGCTGATGCTTACCTCGCCGGATAGTGTGGAACTGCATAGGGTGATTTAAAGATCATTTTCATAATATATAGAGGTTGTCGCTTTTTCGGCAACCTTTTTTGTGCTGTATAGTCTAATTTAACAGCACTTTATTTCCATTTAATAATACTTTATATTTGTATAAGAACACTAAAGTATATGTCATGACTACAATAACCATACAGGTGCCGGATAGCAAAAGTTCTGTAATAACCACCATAGCTGATATCATCAAAAAAGCCGGTTTAGATATCATTATTGATAACGATGAAGATAATTTAAGTGAAAATGAATTTAAATCGCTGCAAAACGCAAGTGAAGAAGCTGTTTTGATAAAGAAGGGGCTGAAAAAAGCTACCCCTGCATCTGAACTTTGGAATGATTAATAAAGTTTTTGTATCGCAAGAATTTATTAAGGATGCTAAAGCATTATTAAAGAAGTATCACACTCTTAAAACATCAGTCGATAAATTAATTTTAGAACTGACGGACAATCCGTATTTGGGTGTTCCTTACGGAGATAAAATATATAAAGTAAGGCTGTCCGACAAAAGCAAGGGTGGTGGTAAAAGTGGTGGTTTCCGAGTGATGTATTACCATCAAATTAAAACAGAGACCGGTATTGAAATTTTGTTAATGACTATATTTGATAAATCTGAAAAAGCAACAATCTCGAAAACAGACGCACTTAAAAAGCTGAATAAAATCCTCGAAAATTTATAAACTCATTTCAATAAAAAAAGCCCTGAGCTGCTTAGCCCAGGGCATTTTTTATGTGACTTAAATTCTTGTTAACTTTTCAGTTCAGCATTTTGAGCTTTCCCGATGGCGCTGTTTCTGTATCCGTAGAAGAAGTAAATCACCAGGCCAATTACCAGCCAGGCCAGGAACCTGATCCAGCTATCGTAAGTAAGTTCGGCCATTAGGTAAAAACAGCTTAATAAGCCTAAAACAGGGATGAGCGACAGTTTTTTAATGAATGCCAGCACCGTCAAACTGGTAGAAAGCAATATAAATAGGAAGAAAGGGAACTTCTCGTGGATGTTATCAGCAGAGAAAAGGCCTAATAACTGTTTCCAGAACACTACCACGCCGATTATAAACACCACGGGCGCTATAAACTGCGAATTGATATACGGCAGATGGAACTTACCTTTAACAGCAGCTTCCCGTGGCAATAGCAATACGCCCCCGCAAACTAATACGAACGCAAACAAAGTACCTATACTAGTCAAATCCGTTACGATAGTAAGGTTTAAGAACAGCGCTGGCACACCCACTACAAAACCAGTTACAATGGTAGAAAACGATGGTGTGTGATATTTAGGGTGAATGCGAGAGAAAACTTTTGGCAGTAAACCATCGCGGCTCATGCTCATCCAAATGCGGGGCTGGCCCAATTGGAAGATCAGCAACACGCTTGCCGTGGCAATAACCGCGCTTATAGAAATTACATAACTGATATTATTCAACCCAACCTTGGCAAACACAAATGCTAACGGATCGCCCACCTGCAGCTCTTTGTAGCTTACCATACCGGTAAGTACCAGCGAGATCAGCACGTATAACACCGTACAAATAGCCAGTGAATAGATCATACCGCGCGGCAGATCGCGTTGTGGCCTTTCGCATTCTTCTGCCGTGGTAGAGATGGCATCAAACCCAATATAAGCGAAGAACACGCCCGAAACGCCCTTCATTACACCGCTAAAGCCGTTAGGCATAAAGGGGTGCCAGTTGGCTGGCGTTACGTAAAAGAAGCCAATCACAATAACCACCAATACAATAGCTATCTTTAAATAAACCATAGCGTTGGTAGCTTTTTTGGTTTCGCGGATGCCGATATAAACCAGGTAAGTAATTACAAATACAATAGCCAAAGCCGGTAGATTGGCAACCAGTTTAAAATTGCCCACACCGGGTGCAGTAGCCCAGGCTGCAGCTTCTTCCTTAAGGGTTGCGGTAATGGCGCCAAGGTTATTGGCAGATGTTAGTTTGGCTACTTCCTCATGCGCCCTGAATGCCGAAAGGTAATCGGTATACAAGTATTTAGGCATGTGGATATTAAAACCTTCCAGCAGGTTTACAAAATATTTACTCCATGATATAGCTACCGCAATGTTGCCGATAGCGTATTCCATCAGCAGATCCCAGCCGATGATCCAGGCGATGAGTTCACCAAAAGACGCATAGGCATAGGTGTATGCACTACCCGCAACCGGGATGCGCGATGCAAATTCCGCGTAACATAATGCAGAGAACCCGCAGGTAATAGCTGTGATTATAAATAGTATAGATACCCCCGGACCACCCTGAAAGGAGGCTTCACCGATGGTTGAAAAAATGCCTGCCCCTACTACGGCGGCTATCCCCATCAGGGTAAGGTCTTTTACATTAAGTTCTTTTTTGAGTTGCGAGGAGGTGGAGCCGGGGTGCTCACTATCGCTGAAGCCACAGGCCACATCATGTAATATCTTATCAACAGACTTTCTGCGAAATACACTTTTCGACATTTATTTTAATCAGTTTAGTTCTTTTAACCCAAACATAACCATTTTTTTGCATTGAAAAACTATATGCGTTACTTTGTGGGTAATGAATACAGGCGCAAAGGACGTTTTATATCGCGTTAGATACTTTTTTATCCCATACCTAATTGTAATATGTGCCTGTTTAATTATTAAACTGCTTTACACCCGTGAGCAGATCTACTTCACAATCAATGGCCTATACAGCGAATGGGGGGATTTTGTAGCACCTTACATAACCGACCTGGGCGATGGCATAACCATCGTAATTGTTACCTTACTGCTTGCCCTATACAGTTACCGGCGTGCTTTTTTACTTATCAGCAGTTATGCTTTAACATCGCTTACGGCACAAATTTTAAAATATAGTTTTGATAGCCCCCGGCCGCGGATCTATTTTGAAAAGGAACTGGATAAGATCCATTTTGTAAAAGGTTTGTACATTTTGGCCGTGCATAGCTTTCCATCCGGGCATACAGTTACCGCCTTTTCGGCAGGGATAGTGCTTACCTACCTGGTAAAAAACAAAAAATGGGGAATGCTATTATTGCTGTTAGCCATGCTGATAGGTTACTCGCGCATGTATTTAAGCCAGCACTTTTTTGAGGACGTTACCGTGGGGTCGGCAGTAGGTGTAGTAGTAACCGTGCTTTGGCTCAGCTTTATCGACAGGAAAGAATTTTTAAAATCCCCCCGTTGGAACAGGGGGATCATTAAAGATTAAATTTTTAAGCTTCTAACTGCTGGCTCTTTTTCTTACGTATCATTATTACAACTACTATTATAATAATTAACGGGATGCCGCCAAACAAACCAAACTTAGCTGCCGGCGATAAGCCTTTGGCGTTGGAAAGGTACTGATCTGTACGCTCCAGCTCGGGCGAAACTTTAATAGACGAAGCAAATGATTTATACTCATCTTTAATCAGCTCGGCCCTTTGCTGCTCAAAATAATACTCAAAGGTATAGGTTACATCCTGCGTGTATATCACGATGAAGTTACGCAGCTGCACACCTGCACCCTGGTCTGTAGAAAGGGTAAACGTTTTGGCTTTAAGGTGGCCTATGGTGGTATCACGCACGTTCATGGTGTTACCGGCAGCCTGCCCTTTGATGCCTTTTATATAATCTTTCAGTACGTTGTTAAGATCGCGCTCTTTCTTAAGCGGTTTGTTATCCTTTGCATTAGGAGCTCTGATAACTACCATATAACCCAGGGAAGCATTACCTGAATAGATCTGCTGACCAAGGGTATCTTTCAATGTATATTTTTCTGGCAACGATACAGTCACCAGGCTATCAACCTTAACTGGTTTTAATGTCTGCGCAAAGCCGGCTAATGATAACAGGACAAGGCTAAAACTTACAAGTATCTTTTTCATAGTAAGTTTAACCTGAAAAAAACAGATAAGTTTTAGCTATAGTTAATATTATGAGATAGATATTATAATACAGCCTTGAAAATGAGTACAATTACAATTTATCGCAACAGCCGTTTAACCCTTGCTTTATTGTATTGCTGCAGCAGTATGGGGCAGATATTATAAATAACATTCGCGAGAAATATTAATACCGCCATAGCATATTGGCTTATCATCATCACATAAACAGCCGTGAGCAAGAAGAACACGAAGCACATAAAGTGATACCGTTCATACATCAAGATGGTATTCATATACTTCATAGCGCTGGCACGGTCTGCAACAATCCGGTAAGCGGGCTTGCCTTTACGAATATATCGGTTCGCAAAGTCGCCGTTCTGCACAAACTTGCGGATTGTTTTTATTCCTAAGCGCTCATAAAACTTTGGTGTGTTACTTAGCTGTAATATACGGGCGGGGATAATCATGCATATCACGCTCACGCCTATAAAAACATAGCAGTACGCTACATCGCCGGCAACAACCCAAAAACCAATCACCGGGATGAAGCAGAGAATAGTCCAGAAAAAGTTTACGGCCTGGTTCATTTTAAATAAAGCTAAACAAAAAACGCCATTGAAAGGGATGAACCATCTCTGATGTTGGCTATCAGCCTATCGAAGATTGCTTAGTACCTCGCAATGGCGCGTTGTGTATTGGCGATATTTCCCGCTTAGATCTTATCCATTTCGGCTTTTACAAATTCGGCCAGTTCTTTTACATAGCCCGCGCTGAAATCAAACTTGATGCCTGCGGTTTCGTAGATCTCTTTAATGGTTTTAGTATAACCCAGCTTTAGGGCATCAAGATATTGCTGCAGGCCTTTCTCTGGGTTCTCTTTATAGTTTTTCCAAACGGCAATTGCACCTAATTGCGCCATCCCGTACTCAATGTAATAAAAAGGCACTTCAAATATATGCAACTGTTTTTGCCACAGATTCTGCTCTGCTTCCGGGTGTTCGCTCCAATCGGCAAAGCCGGCACCAAATGGCTCGTAGATCTTCAGCCAGGCTTCGGTGCGCTCCGCATCTGTATGATCGGGATTGGTATAGATCCAATGCTGAAACTGGTCAACCACGGCCACCCATGGCAAGGTTTTTAATACGTCAAACAGCTGATCGCGTTTGGCGCGTTTAAGGTCTTCCTCGTTATCAAAGTAAACATTCCAGTTATCCATCGAGATCAACTCCATCGACATGGAAGCCAGTTCGGCAACCTCGCTTGGGCAATGTTTAAAATCGTTCAGTTCCAGGTCGGCAGTTAAAAAGGTATGTACCGCGTGGCCGCCCTCGTGCACCATGGTGGTTAGGTCGCGGAAGGTATTAGCCGAGTTCATGAAAATGAACGGTGCACCCGTTTCTGATAGCGGGTAGTTGTAACCGCCCGGTGCTTTGCCTTTACGGCTTTCCACGTCAAACAGGTTATTATCCTTCATGATCTCTAAACGCTCGCCCAGGTAGCGGTTTATGTTGCTGAAGCATTGGATAGATTTCTCCACCAGTTCGGCACCACTATTGAACGGTTTAAGCGCGGGTTTGCCGGATGTGTCTACATCCAGGTCCCAGGGCTTAAGGGTATCAACGCCTAAGGCTTCTTTACGCTTTTCGGCCTGTTCGCGCAGGATAGGCACTATCTCCGTTTCAATAGCCGCGTGGAAAGCGTAGCAATCCTGCGGGGTGTAATCAAAACGGCCGAGCTCCTGGAATTTATAATCTCGGTAGTTCTCAAAACCTGCATTCAAAGCAACCTGGTGGCGCAGGGTGCGCAGGTGATCAAACAAGGTATCCAGCACGGTTTTATCCTGTAGGCGGCGGGCGGTTATCTTTTCCCAAACCTCCTGGCGTTTAGCGCGATCTATACCCTTTAAAAACACCGAAGCCTGCTCCAGCGTGTACTCCTTCTCATCCACAAATACCGACATGCTGCCGGTTATAGATTGATATTTTTGCTGCTCTACCTGTATCTGCGTTTGCAGCGGAATATTCTCCTCGCGGAAAAGCTCTAGCGCCTTTTTCACTCCGCGCAGCATAATAAAGTACTTCTCCGAATCGAGCTTGTCTACAAACTCACTTTCAACCAGCTTTTTGTTTAGCAGATTGTTGTACGGAGCGGTTTGTGGCTCAATTTCGGTAGCGAAGTACTGGAAACTCTCCAGCAGATCGGGGTTCATGGTATCGCAGGTCATACGGATGTAGCGCCATGCAAAATCTTCTTCCAGGGCGGCCTGCAGTTCGCTGCCGTCCTTTAGCCATTTCTCTAATTCTTCAACAGAGTTGATAGGGCGGGTTGTTAGTTCCTGGTAAAGCGGCTCCAGGGTTTCCCATTTAATTTCGAGGTCGGCAGGTATGTATGTTCTTGGTTTTTTATGGATCATGGTTTATCTAATGTGCAGATATGCAAATATGCAGATTAGTCCGCAAGTCCGAAAGTCGGGAAGAAGTAAAATGATTGATCTTAGTCCGGAAGACGGAGCGGGGAGCTGAATAAAAATTGCATGCTTCTATCTTCCGGACTTACCGACTTCAGACTTTCGGACTAAAGACTTCCTGTTATCCCACCGGTTTATAGATGGTTTCCGATACTTCCTTTATCCCCACTTCATAAGGTGTTGGCTTAAAGTTGAAAGCTTTCTCAAACTTAGCAGAGTTGAAATTATAGTCGTGGTCATACTGGTAGTACATCTCTATCGTGCCTGCAACTACCTTTTTAAACAAGCCGATAAGCCAAAGCATTAATTTACCAACGCGCATAAAGCTGGGTTTAACGCCATAGATGCGCGCCGCTATCTCTAAAAATTCGTAGCCGGTTTTAACAGGGGCGGTTGGCAGATGCCAGATCTGGTTATCACTTTCCGGAGATTGACCCAGCAGATACATGGCCCGGCCGGCATCTTTTATGTAAATGAAATTGTGTTTTACATTTGGGTTGCCCATCCATTGCGCTTTCTCTTTTTTAGCGTACTTATCCAGCACCATCATATCAAAAAAGCTATTCATGCTATCGGTACCGTAAAAATCGGGGGCGCGGGCTATAGTTGCGCGGATGTTACCGGCCTTTATTTCGGCCATAAGGGTGTTAGCTATACCAGCCCTTACATCTCCTTTTTTACTGCATGGCTGGTAAGGGGTTTCTTCCATCATGGGGCCTTTAACCAGGCCGTACATATATACGTTATCAAAAAATATCAGCCGGGCATTGGTTGTCTTGGTTACGTTTATCACATTCTGCATAATAACAGGCCATTGTGCCGCCCAGATCTCCGCATCATAAACCAACCCGGCACACATGTATATTACAGTTGAGCCCTGTACCGCCGCCAGTACTTCATCGTAATTCAGCAGATCGGCTTTCTTCCAGGAAATATTATCGCCTTTGGTATCTACCGGTTTGCGGCTCACCAGGCGTATGGTTTCGTTATGATCAATTAACTCGCGGGTTAGTGCGTTGGCTACGGGCCCGCCGGCTCCTAATATCGTATGCATAGTTTTTTTAGTTTTAAAGTATGCTACAAATATCAGGCTACCCTGTAAATGAAAACGTTATCTTAAGATAAGAAATTGATTTGATTTCGGAATTGGGAATTTCGATTTCGGATTTAAAGGGCAGGGTCTATTTATGATCGATTAAGACCCTTCTCCTGATCCTCGACAGTGACACCGGCGTGATGCCTAAAAAGTTAGCAATATAATGCTGGGGCATACGCTGCAGAACTTCGCGGCCTGTTTGCAGCAGTTTGAGGTAGCGTTCCTCAGGAGATTGGGTGATGAAGGCCGTAACACGGTCTTCGTAGCAGATGAGGTAATGCTCGGCTATCAGCCTGCCAAAGCGTTCCATTTTGTAGGCCAGCATGGGATTGGTCAGCATCAGTTCCATATTCTTTTTACTGATAAGGATAATCTGGCTAGGTTCCAGCGCTTGTATGTAGTTGATACAGGGCTCGCCGGTTAAAAAGCTTTTGTAGGAGCTTACAAATTCGTTCTCAAAACTAAAGTAACCAGTTATATCTACGCCATCCTTCAGATGGTAATACCTTACCGAACCGGTTAGCACAAAGCCAAAGTAATTACAAACCTTACCGGCTTCGGCAAAATGTTGTTTCTTTTTATAGGTTGCTAAAGTGAGATACTGGGTAAATACAATCCACTCGGCCTCATTAAACGTAACATAAGGGTCGATATACCCGCGAAATGTGTTTAGCTGTGCCGACGTTAGCGCATCCATACCCTATCCATCAAAAAGAAGGCTGCAAATACCACGCTGGCAATGCCGTTGGTAGTCATAAAAGCAATGTTTACGCGGCTCAGATCGTTTGGTTTTACCAGCAGGTGCTGATAGATTAGCATAGAGCAAAAGAAGGCGATGCCAATGTAATACAACAACCCCACATTGGTATAAAATACCGGCATCATAATAAACAATGCCGAAAACACATGCAGTACGGTAGATAACCTTAGGGCATTAACTTTACCCAGCCAGGCCGGGATGGAGTGCAGGTTTTCATTACGGTCGAAATCTTCATCCTGCAGGGCATAAATAATATCAAAACCGCTTACCCAACATAATACAGATAATGAAAAGAAAACAGGCGTTAAGGCAAAGGCGCCGGTTACCACAAGGTAAGCCCCTATTGGCGCCAATGATAAACCTAAACCTAACACCATATGGCAAAGCGCCGTAAAGCGTTTGGTTGCGCTATACCCCAATACCACCAGTAAAGCTATCGGCGAAAGATAAAAACACAGCGGGTTAATAAACCATGTGGTAAGTATAAACAATGCGCAATTGCTCAGTGTAAAGGTTAACGCTGCCGCCGGACTAATCCTTCCTGAGGGGATATCGCGCAGTTTGGTACGCGGATTCTTAGCATCTATATTTCTATCCAGGTAACGGTTAAAAGCCATGGCCGAATTGCGGGCAAACACCATGCAAAGCAACATCATGGCCAGCTTTTGCCATTCAAATTGATGATCGGTTGTGGTGACTGCCAAAAAGAAGCCGATAAATGCAAACGGCATGGCAAATATGGTATGCGAAAATGTAACGAGTGATAGATATTTTTTCATTTTATATAGTTCCCCTCTTGAGAGGGGTTAGGGGTGTGTTAGTAAACATCCCCATATTTTTCATTTGTATATTCTAAAATATAACTTTCTATTGTTTTCAAAACGTTTATCATATCCTGCCTTACTTCTATTTCTGTAAATCGGATAATAGCTAAGTCAAACTGAGAAAGTTCTGCTTCCCTTGCAGCGTCTAACTTATATTGTTCTTCATGATTGTGATAACTCCCATCAATTTCAATGATCAAATTTAGTTCATAGCAATAAAAATCGACGATATAATTTAACAATGGTTTTTGGCGATGAAAATCATAACCATACAGTTGTTTATTCTTTAATTGTGTCCAAAGTAAAACCTCTCCTAATGTACTATCATTACGTAAACTACGCGCCAATAGTTTAAGCTTGGGATTGTATGGAATTATTTTACGCTTCATTAACACACCCCTAACCCCTCTCAAGAGGGGAACCACAGTTTGATATTGTCTTTCCTTAGCTCTTATAAAACTCCTCATCAAACGGGGGCGGGGTAAAGTTTTTGTTAATGTTATCAATAAACGCAAGCACTTCATCGCGCCCAAAAAGGGTTTCTGATGAGGTAATAAAAAGTTGCGGCGCTTCTTCAAACGATGCGAGTATGGCTTTGCGAAACTTGGCGATATTCTGATCTGTTTTAATGCTGCTTTGCTTATCGGCCTTGGTAAATACCAGCACAAAGGACAGGCCTTTTTCGCCCAGCCAGTTGCAAAACTCCAGGTCTATCTTTTGCGGCTCCAACCGGCTATCAATCAAAACCATTACGCATTGCAGGCTTTCGCGTTTATCCAGGTAAGTACGGATGAATTTATTCCAGTCTTCTTTTTTGCTTTTAGATGTCCTGGCGTAACCGTAACCGGGCAGATCGACAATATACCAGCTCTCGTTAATAAAAAAGTGGTTAATCAGCTGGGTTTTACCTGGCGTTTGCGAGGTTTTGGCCAGCCCCTTCTTTTGCGTAAGCATATTGATCAACGACGATTTCCCCACGTTAGACCGGCCGATAAAAGCAAACTCGGGTTTTATTGGAATAGGTAATCTGGAGATCTGCGTATTACTGCAGATAAAGTCGGCGGATTTAATGATCATGCTGCAAAGGTAAGATTTTTAAATTGTTACCTTGTTGCTGTGTTTATCCCAATATATCATCGTTCACATTTTACTTTGCACGAACAAATATACATGTTTAAACACCTATACTTGTAATGAATTAATATCAATAAAATGAGCGATTACAAAATACCTGCCCAAACGCGCATTGGCCATGTGCACTTAAAAGTGAGCGACCTGGAAAAATCGATGGCTTTCTACTGCGATCTGCTGGGTTTTGAATTGGTTACCAAATACGGCGACCAGGCAGCCTTTATTTCTGCCGGCGGTTACCACCACCATATCGGGCTCAATACCTGGCAGAGCAAAGGAGCACCACGCGCGCCGGAGTATGCGCCGGGCTTATTTCATACTGCTATATTGTACCCGGAACGGAAAGATCTGGCCGCTATTTTACAGCGCCTGATAGATGCACGCTACCCGGTAACCGGCGCATCGGACCATGGGGTATCCGAAGCTATTTACTTAGACGACCCTGACGGCAACGGTGTTGAACTTTACTGGGATCGACCTAAAGACAAATGGCCAACCGACGAGCATGGCAACCTTAATATGTACACCCGCCGCTTAGATGTAGAAGGTTTGCTTGGCGAACTGGCATAAGAGTTTCCACTTATACCTTAATAATAAAGGATATAGAATTGCTTTTCAGCACAGAAAACTAATTTAAATTAATTTTGTAAATTTGAGTATGCAAATTCAGGTAGACATTGGCTTTGAAGAACTATTGGAGATTGTTAAAAATCTACCGGAGGCTCAGTTATTACGGCTGAAAAATGAATTAGGCGACAAACCGAAACAACATACTAAAGCCGCTACTGCCATCAGTAATAATTTGCCAATAGCTACCTTAAACAGAAAGCATTTTGAACGTATCGATAATTTAACATTGATCGATTAACGCTCCCCTCTCCTTCCCTTTTCCTATCTTTACAGCCGTTTATGAAATACCTGCGCTGGCTTTTATTCCCGTTTTCGTTGCTGTATGGCCTGGTGGTGCTGGTGCGTAACTTTTGTTATGATGCCGGGCTGTTTAAAAGCCGTGAATTTGACCTGCCGGTGATCTCGGTAGGTAACCTCGAAGTTGGCGGCGCAGGCAAAAGCCCTATGACGGAGTATTTGATCCGCCTGTTTAAAGATCAATACAAACTGGCAACACTTAGCCGCGGTTACGGCCGCAAAACTAAAGGTTTTTTAATGGCCACCACATCTGCCACTGCTACCCAAATTGGTGATGAGCCCGCACAATTCAGTCATAAATTCCCGGATGTAACAGTAGCTGTTTGTGAGAATAGGGTGTATGGCATAAAAACCCTCAAGACAGATCACAACCTTATTTTACTGGATGATGCCTACCAGCACCGTGCAGTTAAACCGGGCTTAAGCATTTTACTGTTCGATTACAACAAGCTTTTTGATGCGCATTTGCTGTTGCCCGCAGGCAACCTGCGCGAACCATTTAGCGGTAAATGGCGGGCAGATGCTGTGGTAATTACCAAATGCCCTGCCGACCTTTCTGAGGAAGAGAAAACCCGCTGTTACTACCGGGTTAACCCGCAGCACTGGCAGCCGCTGTTTTTTACTTCTATAGCTTACCAGCAGTTACAGAATCTGAAGCAAAAACCCGTAACAGCCGAAATTGATGCAGATACTACTGTTTTTCTGCTAACCGGTATTGCTAACCCTGCGCCTTTGGTGCAGCAGATCAAAAGCATTACCCGGCATATCATCCACCACAATTATCCCGATCATCACCAGTTTAGCTTAAAAAATATCGCTAAACTTGCTGCGGAGTTTTCTGCCTGTAATTCACAAAAAAAAGTTATCATCACAACAGAAAAGGATGCACAGCGTTTAGGGGTACATGAGTTGCTCTCTGTTGTGGCAAACCTGCCCGTTTGGGTAATGCCTATTGGGATACAATTTTTGGGCGACGGGCAGCAGGCCTTTAATGAAATAGTTACAAATTATGTTAGAAAGCATACAGAACACAACCAACTATATTAAAAAACGCATTGGCGATTTTGTGCCCGAAGCCGGCATTATCTTAGGAACCGGCCTGGGCGCTTTGGTTAACGAAATTGAGATAGAAAAGCAACTGATGTACAGCAATATTCCCGATTTTCCAATGTCTACCCTGGAGTTTCATTCAGGTAAGTTGATTTTTGGCATGCTGGCGGGTAAAAGGGTAGTTGCCATGCAGGGCCGCCTGCACTACTATGAAGGCTACACCATGCAGCAGATAACCCTGCCGGTTAGGGTAATGAAAATGCTGGGCATCCAAACATTGTTTGTATCTAACGCAAGCGGATCGCTCAACCCGGCCTTTAAAAAAGGCGACCTGATGGTGATTGAGGACCATATTAACCTGCAGCCGCTTAACCCGCTGGTTGGCCGTAACGATTCGGAATTAGGCCCCCGTTTTCCTGACATGAGCGAGCCGTATAAAAAGCATTTGGTAGAGAAAGCGCTTAAAATCGCATCTGCAAATAATATCACCTGTCATAAGGGAGTTTATGTAGCCGTAACCGGCCCTAATTTAGAAACCCGTGCCGAATACCGTTACCTGCGTATTATAGGCGGCGACGCTGTGGGCATGAGCACCGTGCCCGAAGTTATTGTAGCCAACCACATGGGCCTGCCCGTTTTTGCGGTATCGGTATTAACTGATGAAGGTTTCCCGGAAGAATTGAAGCCGGTTTCGGTAGAAGAAATACTGGCAGTTGCCCGCGAAGCAGAGCCAAAAATGACACAGATACTTAAAGAATTAATTGCCGGGCTTTAATGGCTAACAAGCTTAAATACATCATCCTATTATTAATCTGCGCATCGGTGCAAACCGTTTTTGGGCAGATACGTAACCCTACTTACCCCGGCCAGTCAACCGAGCCGGTTTACAGCAGGGATACCTCAAAAAATGTGCGCTCTAACGGCGATTCGCAGAACATAGATTCGCTGCGCAAGCGCCAGGAAGAAAAAAGAGACTCCATTGAGTTTAACTCCAAATACATCAAAGTAACCAATGAGCGACTGCTAAGCGATAGCACACAACTGTTTCCGCTGGATACCGGCCTGGTAAATTTTGAGAATTTTAGTCCGCTTAACCAGCCGCGCAACCCTAAGATCAGTTTAGGCTATTTAGGCGTATCGCAGCGCGACCTGCTTTTTAACCCGCGTAAAACCATTGGTTTTGATGATGGCATGCACGCGCTGGATGCCTACCTAATAGGCCCGCAGGATATCAGCTATTTTAACGCAAGAGCTCCTTACACTCTGCTTTCCCTTTTCAACACTTTAGGCAGTTCTAAAGAGCAGTATTTTAAAACCCTGCACACGCAAAACGTAAAACCCAACTGGAACATCGGTTTCATCATGAACTTCAATGGGTCGCGCGGGTATTACAGTACCAGTAACGTTTTAAAACAAAATGTAAGCGGCTTAAATGCCGGTATATTTACCTGGTACCACTCTAAGGACCAGCGGTACAATTTACTGGGCAACCTGCTTTTCAACAACCTTAAAGCGCCCGAAACAGGTTCTCTCCGTAAAGACGATATTTTTACCGGTACACCTTCTTTTGATAAAACAGCCGAACCTGTACGCCTGCCCAGCAGCTACAGCAACTGGAAAAATACCGGACTTTACCTTAAGCAGTTCTATTACATAGGGCACATCGACAGCCTGAAGAAATCTACCGGCAGCACAAACGTTTTGCCCACCCAGCGGGTGGCTTACACCTTTTATTACAACCAGCGCACCTACCATTATCTACAGAACGACCCGGATACCTACGGCGTATTCCCCGATTATTACTTCAGTGCCAACCGCTCGCGCGATTCGCTGCACGTAATGCACCTGCAAAACGATTTCTCATACAGTTTTTACCTGCGCGGCAAAACCAAAAGCTTTGTAAAAAACGAGCTAAAGCTGGATATCGGCCTCACCCAGGATTATTATAAATACAGCCAGTTTGTGGCAGATACCATCATCAACGAATTTGGCCGTAAAGAGATTGACAAAAGCAGGGTGCAAAACACATCGTTTCAAAACCTTACGTTAAAAGCGCGCCTTGGCTACCGCTTTAGCGACAGGATAAACCTGGATGGCGACATCAGGCAGATTGTACAGGGCCGCAACTTTGGCGATCTGTTATACGATGCTAAGCTTACCCTTGCCGGCGGCCAAAAAACGGGTAAAATTGTATTGGGCGCCTACCTGCAAAGCAGTTCGCCTGGCCTGGTATACACCAACTGGATAAGCAACCACTACATTTTTAATAATGATTTTTCTAACCAGAAGATCACCAACCTGTCCTTCAACTACATTAACGATCTGCTGAAGCTTGATATAAAAGCCGAATACTTCCTGGTGACCGACTACCTGTATTTTGCTTCTCAACCCGGCGGCGTTGATGCCAGCCCAATGCAATACGGCAGCAATATAAATATGCTTAAAGTAAGCGTAGGTAAAAACCTTGCGTGGCGTAACTTCCACTTTGATAACTTTGTGGTTTACCAAAAAACAGACAACCAAAACATCCTGCGAACACCAGAAGTTTACACTTACAGCAGCCTGTACCATGGCTCTACCCTGTTTAACGTGCTGAAATCTCAATACGGCGTAAGCGCCCGTTTTAACACCGAATACGTAGCGCCATCATATGCTGTAGGATTGGGCCAGTTTTATAACGGCGAGAATGTAACCTTCTCTTCCTACCCCGTAGCCAGCATCTTTTTTAAGGCAACGCTGCAACGCACCAATATCTACATCCAATACGATTATGTAAACCAGGGCCTGTTTAATAAAGGTTTCTACACCGTAAACCGTTACCCGCAAATGGACTCTGCATTAAAATTCGGCGTAGCATGGACGTTTTATAATTAAGCGGGGAGCCCCAGCCCCCGAAAAGGGGAGTTTTTTGAGAAACATAAGCCAATTGCAATGTATTTCACAACGTCAGCTGAAAGTTGACTTTGTGAAATACCACAAGCTAAAAACTCGCGGCAGCGATATGTATGTTTTGCATCTTAATTCTTGCCCCTCCTGATTATGTCCCCCCGTCTTGTCTCTTGACTCATTATTACGTCTTCTGTTTCTTTTTATTAGCAGCCGGGAAAAGCACGTTGTTTAGGATCAACCGGTAGCCAGTGGAGTTGGGGTGGAGTTTAAGGTCTGTTGGCGGGTCGCCAACGGCGTGCTGATAGTCTTCAGGGTCGTGGCCGCCGTAGAAGGTCCACTGACCTTTGCCAAACTCCCCGTGGATGTAGCGGGCTTCATTGGCATTTTTCATTTCGCCCATAATGGTAACGCCGGGTTTAATGCGGTTTTTATTATAGGCAGTGGTTAAGCCCATAAATCCTTTAATCACTTTATCGTGGTTTTGCGTGAGCATGCTGGGTACCACGTCCCACTTGGCCGAAAAATCAAACAGGGTGAAGAAATCGCGGGTGCGTTCTACCTGCCTGTAAGGCGTAACATCAATATTGCTGAACTGGTGCGACTCGGGGTTCATATCCAGCGAAAAATTTTGGAAGGCAAAAGTCTGGGTAAAATCCAGTTTAGATTGCGCCGCCGGGTCTATCGCATCACCATCGAACATCGGGCCACAGATATCAGTATTAGACGACGCTAATGCAATATCAAACGTATCGGTACCGCTGCACATGGCAAACAGGAAGCCCCCGCCGGCACAAAAATCCCGTATATTTTGGGCCACGGCTAATTTCATTTTAGACACTTTGGCAAAGCCCAGCTTTTTGGCCATCGCCTGCTGCGCCTTTACATCATCGTTATACCACTGTGCGTAGCGGTATGAGGAATAGAACTTACTGAACTGCCCGGTAAAATCCTCGTGGTGCAGGTGCAGCCAGTCGTACTTGGGCAGGTCGCCTTTAATCACTTCTTCATCGTACAACACATCGTAGGGGATCTCGGCGTATTTTAAAACCAGTGTTACGGCATCGTCCCAAGGCAGTTTGCTCTTGGGCGAATACACAGCCATTTTAGGTGCTTTCTGCAGTTTCACCAGGTCCATATTAACTGATGGGTCGCTTACCTCGGTGATGATTTCCGTAGCTTTGGCATCGGCCAAAACGGTGTAACTCACCCCACGGATCTTGCACTCTTCTTCAATCCGTTTATCATAATGCATTAAAAAACTGCCGCCGCGGTAGTTCAGCAGCCAGTCTACCTCCTGCTCGTTCTTAAGCACCCAAAAAGCAATACCGTAAGATTTAAGGTGATCCTTCTGCTCCTCGTCCATGGGGACGAGGATAGATGCAGCTTTCAAGCAGAACGGTAAAAGCAGAAAGGTAAAAGCCAGTAAGATTTTATATAGCGGTTTTATCACTTGTACGTTTTGTTGCATGTTGATATTCAAATGTAACGATTATATATAGTAGCTATTATACAAAACCTTATAATGGTTTTATGATATCAAACTACATTATTGCTTCTTTCCGGATTTAAAGCGTTAGTAATGGCAGCGGATACCGGCCATGTGACTAAGGCCTGTGCAGTATGAGCGTACAGCATGGCTCGGAGGGAAACGCCCATATAACTACTCTTCTGATTAACAAATCACTAAAATTTATTAACTTTGCACCCTATTTAAAATAATCATGAGCAAAGCAATTATAAAAACCGAAAAAGGGGACATGACCGTTCAATTTTTTGATAAAGATGCACCTAACACCGTAGCTAACTTTTTAGGCTTGGCTAAAACGGGCTTTTACAATAATGTAACCTTTCACCGTGTGATCCCAAATTTTGTGATACAGGGTGGCGACCCAACCGGTACCGGTGCGGGTGGTTCTGGCAAACAGATTGATTGCGAATTAACCGGCGAGAACCAATACCACGAGCGTGGTGTTTTATCAATGGCACATGCTGGCCGTAACACCGGCAGCTCACAGTTCTTTATTTGCCACAGCCGCGATAACACCGCGCATTTAGATCGCAACCACACCGTATTTGGTAAGGTTGTAGAAAACGTTGACGTGGTTGACGATATTCGCCAAGGCGATAAAATTTTAAGCATAGAGGTAATAGAGGAATAAGTGAATGGTTGATTGGATGAGGAATTGATTAGTTTAAACCAAATCATCATTCATTTGATCAGCCCAATAAACTATAAAGAAAAATGAATTTACAGGGAATTGTTGCGGTATCGGGTAAACCGGGTTTATGGAGGGCGCTTGCGCAAAACAAAACGGGTTATGTATTAGAAAGCCTTGATGCGCAAAAAACCAAGCTGATAGCCAATCTTTCTACCGCTAAGCTGGCGGCTTTAAACGAAATTACCGTTTTTGGTTTAGATGACGATATTAAACTTACCGACGTATTTGCCCGCATGAAGGCTTCTGAAAGCGTACCTGCTGTTAAAGACGACGGTAAAAAAATGCGTGAGTTTTTCCGCGAGGTAGCGCCAGACCATGATGAAGAGAAGGTTTACGCCAGTGATATGAAAAAGATCATCAACTGGTTCCTGATCCTGAAAGATCTGCCTTTATTTAACGAGGAAGCAGCAACAGCATCACCTGTTACTGAAGAGACTGCCGCCACTGAAGTTGCACCTGTAAAAGAAGAAGCACCGGTTGCAGAAGCACCTGCCGAAGCCCCAAAAGCTAAAGCTAAAAAGCCTGCTGCTAAAAAAGCATAAGCTTTTAATATTTATAGTGTAAAGCCCGGGTAGTGTAAACTATCCGGGCTTTACTTTGCGTTTTGCTGCCATTGCTGTGTATCGTTATAGGCATCACCGCCTATAAATATCATGGTATTAGTGGGCGCGGGCAAGCCGGTTGCACGTAGGATGAATGATTTCTTCGTTCCTTTACCAGGTCTCCACAATTTGGGCGCAGTATATATTAACCACAGCACATAGTATAATTTAATAGTTACAGCAGCCTGCTTTAGGTTAAGCCCCTTACGCCCTCTTCATCGCCATTATATAGCCAATGTGCATCCCATCATGAAATGGCAAAAAGTTAATAGCATCTTCAATCGTGTTTATTTCTACACCGTAACGGGATATCCACGCGCCATAATTGGCAAATACACCTTTATTATAATCAGTTTCCAATTGGTCGATGGTGCTGAAAAGTAGTTGTTTAATATTAGCTATTTCTGCTGCATCTATAAAGTTATCAGGCTTGGTGCCGGGGCGATAGGGTGTAAAATACTTATCATCGGTTACAATGTCTTTATCGGCGCGGGTATAGCAAATACCCTGCTGGGCCGATACCAAATGCGCCAGGTTCCAGATGATGTTGTTATTAAAACCTGCGGGCACACGGTTCAGTTGTTCTGCGGTTAATCCTTCCAGTAAATGGATGAGGTGTTCGCGCGTTTTGCGGATAGTTGTAATAGTGTTGGTGATCATGGTTCAAATATTCAATTTTTATGTGATAATTATTGAATAGCCGAGCTGAAATTAGTAGTTAGCTGCTTCTCGCTTTTATTTTACCTTTGCAGTTCTAATTGGTGCAAATGCATAATACGGCCGGTAATTCTGTACAGTCTGATAAACCCATATGGTACTTCATCTTATGCTGGACTATCCTCAACGCCATACAAGCCTACACCTTAGAGCTCCATGCCGACGAAGCCTACTACTGGCTCTACTCGCGCATGATGGATTGGGGTTACTTTGATCATCCGCCTATGGTGGCCGTTTTTATACGGGCCGGTTACGCAATTTTTCATAACGAACTTGGCCTACGGCTGTTAACCGTATTAACCAATTCTTTCTCATTATACGTTCTGTGGCTCATCCTGAAAAAGTACGGGGTTACGGCCAAATGGTTTATCCTCATCACGTCGGGTGTGGCTATATTTAATGTGTATGGCTTCACCACCACGCCGGATGCGCCGCTTTTCTTTTTCACGGTGCTGTTCTACTATTTCTATCATCAGTATATCCATAGCGATAAATGGCAGCTTGCACTGATACTTGCGTTAATTATAGCGGGCTTGTTGTACAGCAAGTACCATGGCATTTTGGTTATCTTTTTTACGCTGCTATCAAACTTAATACTGCTCAGGCGCAAGTCGTTCTATGGCATTGTAGCGCTCTCGTTGTTACTGTTTGTGCCGCATATTTTATGGCAGTTTCAACACGATTTCCCTTCACTGAAGTATCACCTTATAGATCGTTCTTCAGAAACTTACGATTTCCATCACACTACCGATTATATCCCCGGGCAGCTATTAATGGCCGGGCCTTTTATCGGTTGGTTCCTGTTCTACTCGGCATTTACATTACGCGCTAAAGATGCTTTTATCCGCTGCCTGCTGTTTAACTGCGTCGGTACGTTCCTGTTCTTTTTGGCCAATACCCTAAAGGGCAGCGTAGAACCTCATTGGACGCTGATAGCCTTTGTACCGTTAGTAATGCTGATGCTCATCCATTTGCAGCAAGCGGGCAAATCCTATACCTGGCTGTACCGGCTGGCTATTGCCAACGCGGCCTTATTGTTTATATTGCGCATTTGTATCATGCTCAGCCTGCCTGCTTTGCAGGAAATTGGCGCAGTGAAAAGCTATTACAACTTTAAGGATTGGGCGCACCGCGTGAAAGCCAAGGCAGGCGATGCCTATGTGGTGCTAGATGAGGGCTTCCAAAATCCATCCAAATACAATTTTTATAACAATACGTTAAAAGGCTTTGCGTACGATTCGCGCTATTATCGCAAAACCCAGTACGATATCTGGCCGTTTGAAGATAGCCTGCAGCATAAAAGAGTGTACTTTTTATCCCTCAGCCCGGTTAGCGGTCTTACTACCGATAGTATTGAATGCCCTGCCGGTAAATGGTATGGCGGCTGGGTAGATGATGCCCGCACCTACCAAAAAATCACTATTGATACAAAAACCAAAGAAGTAAAAGCACAGGCCGGACAAAAATTACAATTTGACCTTACCTTAACTAATCCTTACCCATTTGCTGTTAATTTTACAAACTCGGGCTACAAGCACCCTGTGTTTTTAGAAGCCTGCTTTTTTGTGGGCAGCGAAGTAACAAATTTGCAGCAGGCCCCGGGTTTTAACAGCATTACTTTAAAAAGCGGCGCAAGCACCGTTTACCGTTTTACATTAACCGCCCCACAGCAACCGGGCAATTATGATCTGCTGTTCTCCATCCGTACCCAGCCATTCCGCGGGGGCAAGAATAGCGGCACCATTAAATTTACAGTTGAATAATTACAACAGAAACATGTATAAAAAGATCTACTTAGTACTGATAGTTACCGTTCTTGTTAGCCGCGCGGCCATTGCCCAAACGGTTGATGTACACTTTAACGGCCTCGGTTTTTTTGATAACCGGGAGTATAAGGATTTTATCTCGCGCTCGCGCACCTATTCGGGCACACGGCTGGCGCTTGATGTGGGCCTGAACCTGGATAGCACCAACCATTTTATTGTAGGGGTAAATGCCCTGCACGAGTTTGGCGGCAACCCGTTCTTCCGCAGGGTTAACCCCGTGGCTTATTACAGCCATACCGGTAAAAACTGGCTGTTCAACGCCGGGGAATTTCCTCGCGAGGGTTTACTAACAGATTACCCACGTGCGATGCTGAACGATACCCTACGTTATTTCAGGCCGAATATTGAGGGTTTATTAACCCGTTTCAGCAACGAGCATTTTACCGAAACTGTATGGATAGACTGGATCAGCCGCCAAACCAATGTAGATAGGGAGCAGTTCCTGTTCGGGTTTTCGGGTAAGTACAAGCCATCATTAAAGGGGCCGTTCTATTTGGCGCATTATTTCTTTTTACTGCACGATGCTGGTCCGGCCATCCCTATTCCAGACGACCACATACAGGATAACGGCGCAGCGCAGGTAAGGTTAGGCGCCAACCTGAGCCACAAAACCTTCCTCGATTCGTTAAGTATTGAAGCAGGGGGCATGCTTTCCCTTGAGCGCACCCGTGGGGTAGATGGCTTTAAAAAACCAACCGGTTTTGTAGCTAACGCTTACTTAAGCTACAAACGTTTTGCTCTGTATGATGAGTTTTACAAAGGCCAGGGCCACACCATTACCGTTGGCGATGCCTTTTATGAAAAGAAAACCTATAACCGTTTAGATATTATCTACACACCATTTTTATACAAAGGCCTTACCGGGCAGTTTATTTTAAGCCTGCACCAAACGCCGGGTTACAGCAGTAACCAGCAGGCTTTCAGGGTTACTTATGACCTGGGCCGTAAACAGATCGCAAAATTTAAGGATTAAGCAGGAAAAACTGATAGCTTTGTTGTTCAGCCCCCGTTAAAGTAAAACGGTATAAAATACTATGAAGAACAAATTACTATTACTACTGCTTGTTGCTATTTTTTTAGTTCCCGGCAAACTGTTTGCCCAGGAGAACCAGTTTACGGGCTGGGCGGCATTGTTTCACACCCAAAAGCTTTCCAAACATTGGGGCGCGTCTTTCGATGCACAATTCCGATCGGCTAATCATTATGATTATCTGCGTAACATTCTGCTGCGCCCATCGGTAAACTACTATTTTGCAAAAAACAAGATAGGCGCTTTGGGGTATGCGTATGTAACCGCCAACGGCAGATACGGCGATGCCAAAACCTTCCGCCCGGAAAGCCGCATCTGGCAACAGTTTATCATCAACCAGGGTTTGGGTAAGGGAACCATGCTGCAGCACCGCTTACGGTTAGAGCAGCGTTTTCTGGGTAATACCTCTGTAGAAGGTGCAGCCCGTAACGATCATTACTTTTCGCAGCGCCTGCGTTATTTTGCACGCGCGGTGGTGCCTTTTAAAGGCGATTCGGTATTCAGCAAAGGAGCATTCTTTGCCCTGCAGAACGAAATTTTCGCCAACGTACAAAACAAGGATAAAGTAAATAAGCATTTCTTTGATCAGAACCGTGCTTACGGCGCCGTTGGTTACCGTTTCAGCAAAAAGTTTGATGCTGAGGTTGGCTACCTTAACCAGTATGTTAAAGCCGCAGAAAGTTACACGCTTAACCATGTGCTGCAAATGGCTTTGTACACACGGTTTTAGGCTACCCAAAATAAGCTTCGCACCAAAGCGTTAAAGTTTTTTACTACCTTGGTATATGCCTCAATTAAACACCAATCAACATGTACGGCAACTGGCCAACCTGGAATTGCTTGCCCGGCAGGTGGTAGAGGGATTTATTACTGGCCTGCACCAAAGCCCTTTCCATGGGTTTTCCGTGGAGTTTGCCGAGCACAGGTTGTATAATAACGGCGAATCGGTAAAAAATATCGACTGGAAACTGCTTGCCCGTACAGATAAGCTTTTTGTAAAACAATTTGAGGAGGAAACCAACCTGCGCTGCTATTTGCTGCTAGATACTTCCTCGTCTATGAATTTCCCGGCAGAGGGCATCAATAAATTGCAGTTTTCGGTATACGCCATAGCATCGCTGATGTACTTGTTTAAAAAACAGCGCGATGCATTCGGGCTGTGCCTTTTTTCGGATAAAATGGATTGGATGAGTCCGGCCCGCTCTACATCGGCACATTTGTTTTATCTGTATGCACAGCTGGAAAAGGCTTACAATAACCCCAGGCAAAACACGGCAACCAATATCGCTACGGTACTACATCATCTGGCCGGCGAAATCCACCAGCGATCGATGGTAATTCTCTTTAGCGATATGCTAGAGAATAGCCTCAACCCGCAGAAGATGCAGGAGCTTTTTGCCGCTATTCAGCATTTAAAGTATAAGAAACACGAGGTGGTGATCTTTAACGTCACCAGCAAACAAAAGGAGCTTGATTTTAATTTTGATAACCGCCCGCATCATTTTGTGGATATAGAAACCGGTGAAGAAGTGCGGGTGCATCCTAACAAGATACGCGATAGCTACCGCAAATCCTTACAGCAATACCGCCATGAGTTGGAGCTTAAATGCGCCCAATATCACATTGATATTGTGGATGCCGATATTGAGCAGGACTATAACGGCATCCTTAAAGAGTACCTTATTAAGCGTAACCGGATGATCTGATTCCTTCTGTCGCCCATTTTTAATTCCTACGCAAGAATGTATCTGAATGATTTTAAAGAATTTGCATCAGATCTACAGTATTTGTGAAAATGTTCAAATCAATTCCGCTGTAATAGTGTTACAAAAGAAACATATTTTTTAGTATGAGACTTTCCATCGAAAGAAAACCAGTAAGAGTAAATCCAGATCCAAAACGTGTAATAGCAAGATTCTTTTTTAACGGGAACGACCGTGCTAAAGAGGTTTTACAACGGGTAATGAATATAAGCGAGGAGGTTGCCTTCGGTATTGTATCTCCCTTGTTGCAGGAATATTCTAAACGCCACCGTAATATCACCAGGGTTTTAAACCGCCATTGCAGCAAGCTAAAGCCGCTGTTTGATGAGTTAGGAATGGATTTTGACAGCCTTACGGTATATCGCAAACTGCTAATTGGTTCTTACTTTACGCACGAGTATTCTATCGAGTCGGCCGCATTCTTTAACCCTTCTATAGTTGAGGACCCGGATCAAACCGAACTGGAAGACGGGCAGCGCCGCGTGATCATCAGTTTCAGGGCTGTGGGCGAAGGGCATATCTCTTCTATCACCTTCCGCCGTGCACTTATCGATAAATTTAACAACATTACCGTTTTACCTGCAGGCAGCTATATTGATGAGGCCGAAATTGTACGGAATGCTGTTTACAATAAAAAACTATTTTTTGATAAGGCAGCCATCACTCAGATAGATATCAATATCCTGAACGAGCTGGAAAGCAAGCTCGATCATCATTTTGAATACTCTAATCTGCGCCGCATCATCCTTGATTCGCAAAAGCTGCAGGAAAGCGACATGAAAAAACTGGAGTATGATAAAGTACTCTGGCTGGCCGATTCGTATTATGAAATTGTGTTCTCGCTGGATACCGACATCTCCGACAGGGTAATTTTCCCTATCTCTGAATACGAGCGCAAAGGTATTGAGGATGCCCGCTTTGTGCACTTTGTAAATGAGGATGGCAGTTCGGTTTATTACGCCACTTACACTGCTTACGATGGCGCACTGATAATGCCTAAGCTATTGCAAACCAGCGATTTCTACAACTTTAAAATAATGCCTCTATACGGTGCAGGTGCCCAGAACAAAAACCTGGCCCTGTTTCCACGTAAGGTGAACGGCAAGTACGTAATGATATCTCGTATTGATGGTTGTAACAACTACATTATGTACTCGGATAAGATTAATATCTGGGAGAAACCGGTGCTGCTGCAAACCCCTAAATTCAGTTGGGAATTTGTTCAGATAGGTAACTGCGGATCGCCTATTGAAACTAAAGAAGGCTGGCTGGTAATAACCCACGGTGTAGGCCCGATGCGCCGCTATGTACTGGGTGCAAGCCTGCTTAAACTGGAAGATCCCGGTGTGGAGATAGGTCGTTTAAAAGAGCCGTTACTGATTCCTAACAGTGATGAGCGCGAAGGTTATGTACCAAACGTACTATATTCATGCGGTGCCCTGGTGCACAATAACAAGCTGATCGTCCCTTACGGTGTATCCGATTCTTCAACCGCATTTGCCGAGGTTGATTTGGATGAGTTGCTGAATAAATTATTAAGCGACGGGGTAGAGTAAAGTATCACATTCTTCTTTAATCGTCCTCTATAAACGCCATCGCGTCATTGCTTCTACCTCGCAATGACGCGATTTTTGTAAGATCATGTTGAACCTCTCGAACTATAGCGACCAGGCAATTCACATGTCCTTAGACGAGTTTAGGACAGCCATAACCTAATGCCATACAACCTTCAGCGTGATCGGTTTCATATTCCGCAATACCACAATTTGCCATCTCTTTTTTATTAGTTATTAAATATCTTGGTATCTCCATTATTTAACTAACTACCAATGGCATCCAGGCATAAATTAGCGCATCCGATTTTTATCATATCCGTTTTAATATTAGTTTTGAACGACTGGTATCTCAAGCAAATTTTCCATAACGGTATAACCGGAAAATTATCCGATGTAGCCGGGCTGTTTGCCTTCCCGTTTTTACTGGCGGCTATGTTTCCGAATAGGGCTAAGGTGATGTACGCGTTTACCTTCTTTATATTTATTGTGTGGAAATCGGTTTTAATGCAACCTATTATTGATGGGCTAAACAACTTTGGCATCCCGGTTCTCCGGGTGATTGATCACTCTGATTACATAACGCTGCTGGTGTTGCCTTTCTCTTCTTACGTCTTTAATAAATCGGCCATATATGCCTTAAAGCCTATATTATTGCGTGCGCTGTCGGGCTTTTCAATCCTCGCCTTTGTAGCAACCAGTATGCCGCGGGGCGTTTATACCAAGTTCGAATCCATCAATAAAACGTACAGTTTTAATTGTTCTAAACGCGAACTGGTAGCAAGGGTAAATTCACTGCAGATGGAATACGTACATGATATGGATAAGTATGCGCATCAGGATAACAATGGCCTGCACTTTGATAGTAAAACAAATATGTTTTACTACACGCCGTCTTATAAGGGTGCTAAAAGGGATACCGTTGCCCGTATACTGGATTATGAAATGGTGAAGGATACGGATACCATCCGGCTGAAAACAAGTTATGCTGATATTGCTATTACGGGTAACGATAAAACATCCGAACTAAAACTGATAGGCATTAGCCGCTACGTACGCAAATCAGAAAAAGGCGACCACCTGCAGAAAAGTACCGCCCTGTTTGAACGGTTTGTGGTGAAGAAGATCAGTAAGTATGGGAAATAACAGAGCTTTAACCCCTGGGTAATTGCTTTATTAATCACAACTACGCAGGGTAACCAGGCAAATGTTATCAGACCTTTTTAAAGTCTAAATCTCTTAAACGGCGAAGCTTTATTTAACGCCTTAGAAAATCGCACGTTAAAAAATCGAGTTATACATCTATCGCATCGTATACAATAACCTTTCCCCAAAGGTGACTATAGTTTTTGATAAATTCGAGGTGGATAGGGTCGGTTTGGTAAGCCGCTTGCGAGGCCAGGTCGGCAAACAGCATTACTTCTGATACAGCCCAGCTATTGTCTACCACGTCGCGCTTTTCGGTACTGGCTACTATGCCCACGCGAAGTTCTTTAATGTGTGTGATCTTGCCAAGTGTTTTCACACCCGCAGCCAATTTATCGCGATCTTCTACAGAGCCCGGATTTTTTAACCAGAACAAGGCATGGTGCAGAATAGGATATTTTTTATCGAGCGTTGCTGCAGGCGCTGCCGATGCTATAGCTGTACCTGCTGCAACGGTGGCCGCAGTGGCTAAAAATTTTCTTCGGTTGGAGGTTTTCATAGTATTTCTTTAGTCTTTATTCGTGATTATCTATAATATAATTAACACTTCGGCTGCCCGCATTCTTCATCAGTAAACTCCGGCTCGAAGGTGCTGTGGCTGATAGACAAGTGCTCCAGGCGATGGCGAAGATCGTGCTTAATATCATCAAAGGATGCCATGTCTTCGGGTTTGATTACCAAGTGGGCGGTTAATGCATTCTCGGTGGTGCTGAGCGCCCACACATGCATGTGGTGTACATCTACCACACCTTTGGCCTTTTTAAGTTCGGCCTTTATTTTGGCCAGTTCCATTTCTTTGGGTACGCCGTCCATTTCCAGTCGCAGGCTGTCTTTCAGCAGGCCCCATGTGCCGGTTAATATTACAATGCCGATAATGATACTTACGGCGCTGTCTACCCAGTACCATTGGGTAAAGTAGATGATAATACCAGAGATAACCACCCCTAATGATACAATGGCATCTACCGCCATATGCAGGTAAGCGCCTTTTACATTCAAATCGGTGTCTTTATCCTTCACAAACAGCCAGGCGGTAAAGCCGTTAATGGCGATACCGGCAAATGCAACCCAGGCAACCGTTCCGCCTGCCACACCTTCGGGGTGGATAAAGCGCACAATCGCCTCGTAAACTATAAAGCCTACCGCCACAACCAATATCACCGCGTTAAAGAAGGATACAATAATGGTAGAACGTTTATAACCATAGGTGTATGTACTGTTAGATTTTGCCTTGGCCAGTTTAAAGGCCAGCAACGCGAGTGCAAGCGAAGCTACATCGCTAAGGTTATGCCCGGCATCGGTTAACAGCGAGAGCGAGCCGCTGATGAGCCCGGCTATCACCTCTACAATTACAAATGCAGAGTTGAGGATAATACCCCATATAAAGGCGGCGTTCAGATGATCCAGCTTGGGGGCATGATCGTGATGATGGCCGGAGTGATCGTGACTGTGCATAGTGTAAAGTTATTTAAATGATTTGAAAATTTGGTGATTTGAAGATTTGAAAATAAAACTCAACCATTTTCAAATCTTCAAATTATATCAATTTCAAATCAACTTACTGATGATGATACGGCTCCCCTTTAATAATGGTGAATGCCCGGTAAAGTTGCTCTACAAAGAACAGGCGCACCATTTGGTGGGAGAAGGTCATGCGGCTAAGGGAGAGTTTATCGTTAGCGCGCTGATAAACCGACTCATGGAACCCGTAAGGGCCACCCACAACAAACACCAAACTGCTTACCGAGCTGATGGCCCGCTTGTTTAAATAATTGGCAAACTGAACGGAGGTGAACTCCTGCCCGGCTTCATCCAATAATATGAGGTGATCCTGTACGGTTACTTTCTTAAGGATCAGTTCGGCTTCCTTTGTTTTCTGTTGATCTTCGGTGAGGGCCTTGGTGTTTTTCAGTTCGGCTATCTCCACCAGTTCCAGTTTGGTGTAATGCTTTAGCCGCTTTACATATTTCTCTATGCCATCTTTCAGATAAGCATCCTCTGTTTTGCCAACGGTTATAAAAGTGATCTTCATTATAAAGGCAGAAATGTTGCGTATTTATTGTAAAATTGAAAGCTTGTAAAACTAAAGCTTTACAATAACTAATGGAACAGGATATTTTAAACGATTACAAAGCAGCCTCGGCACTTGCCGGGCAGCATGCTGATAAATATAAAAAACAAGCCAACACCTACTCGCTGCTGCGGCTGGGCATTTTCGGGCTGATGATCTTTGCGGTGTATCTCACCATCGTTAATGATAGTTTCAGCATTATGGCTGTTGGCTTTGTACTGTTACTGCTTGCCTTTGCCTGGCTGGTGGCCCGCCAGGGCGAGTTTGAGCGCCAGCGCGATTACTATCTCGATCTGCAAAAGATAAACGAGAACGAGATAACCAGCCTTACCGATAACACTAACCTGTACAGCAACGGCCAGCAGTTTGGTAACGAGAAGCATTTTTACACTTCCGATCTGGATATCTTTGGCCCGGCATCACTTTTTCAGCTCATCAATCGCGCGGCAACCTCTACCGGTAATTATAAGCTTGCCGCCTGGTTAAAGGCCCCTGCAGATAAATTCACCATAGAAAGCAGGCAGGCTGCCGTTAAAGAAATAGCCGCCAAAAACGACTGGAAGAAAGAACTGCAAGCCCTCCTGCTATTCGCCAATAAGGAAGATAGCAACCGGCTCACCAACCTGTTTAAATTCTTGCACATGCCGCTGAACCTACCCGGCGAAAAAGGGCTGGGCACTTACGCCAAGATTGCCCCCTGGCTATTGCTGGCGCTTATTATTGGTGCAGTATTTTCACCTATTGCCAAAGCAGCCGCTATTTTTATTGCACTGGCTAACCTTGGGCTGGTACTCTCCAAAGCGGCCTACATCCGTAAAGCCGACCTGATTGCCGATAAAATAGGCAAGATGCTGGGTAATTATGCCGGTGTATTCAGCAAGATAGAATCGCAAAATTGGGTGGCCCCGCATAATATCGCACTTGCACAAAAATTGAAGGATGATAAAACCTCCGAAAAAATAAAAGAGCTGGGTGAACTGATCAATAAGCTCAACTATCACCTCAATATCATTGTAGGCACTTTACTGAACATATTTTTGTTGTGGGATATCCGCCAAATTATCGCTATTGAGAACTGGAAACGCGCCAACTGCGAAAACGTGGAAGATGCCTTTGAAGTAATTGCCGATTTTGAAGCGCTCATCAGCATTAGCGTACCCGCTGTTAACTACCCGGCCTGGGTTTATCCTGTTATTGCAGACACCGAGGGCTATACCCTTACCGCTACCAATATTGCCCACCCGCTCATCCGAAGTGCTAATAGGGTTGATAATAACTATGAGTTGAACGATGCCTTCAGCATCGACATTATTACCGGCAGTAACATGGCAGGTAAGAGCACCTTTTTGCGTACCGTTGGCATAAACACTGTTTTAGCGCTTGCAGGCGCACCAGTTTGCGCCTCGGCTATGCAGGTATCAGTTATAACCATGGTTAGCTATATGCGCATTAAAGACTCGCTGAACGAAAGCACCTCTACCTTTAAAGCCGAGCTCGACCGCCTGCAGATGCTGCTGGCTGCGGTGGCGAACGAGAACAAAGTTTTCTTCTTAATAGATGAGATGCTGCGCGGAACTAACTCGGTAGATAAATACCTGGGCAGTAAAGCGGTGATTGAACAACTTATCAGCAAAAAAGGTGTAGGCATGGTTGCCACGCACGATCTGCAGATAGCCCGCCTGGAAGATAAATACCCAACCTACGTGCGCAATTTCTATTTTGATATCCAGGTACTCAACGGCGAAATGTTGTTTGATTACAAGATCAAACACGGCGAGTGCAAAACCTTCAATGCCTCGCTGTTGCTAAGGCAGATAGGGATTAATGTGGGTGAAGAGTAGAAGTCGTATTTGCCTACTTGCATAGCGTACATCAACTCCTTCCTCCGTCAGGACAAAAGGATTTAAAAGCGATTGTCAATCCCGAGGTAAACATCTGTTCGCCTATCTGCATAGCGTAGATTAGATCCTTTGTTCCTCTGAATGACAATAGCAACAAAAAGGGCGGCATGCTATTAGCAAACCGCCCTTTCTTCATTATTCTTTTCTCTTTACTCTAAAAGTCATTTCTCTCCAAAAAGACTATCGTCCTCCGGCTGGTGCAGCTGGTGCGCCACCGTTTTGATCGCCACCCTGGATAGTGTCATCATTGTTAACACCTTTTTTCTTCTGCATTGGATTGCTGAAGCTGATCTTACCAAAGCTGTAGCTAAACGTTACACCAAACGACTGGAATGGCACCTGGGTACGGATGCTCTGCTTAAAGGTAGGGCTTGAGATCTCTTGATTAAACGCTTTGTTAACCGCAAACGGCTGCACAACATTTAAACCAATTGATGCTTTTTTGTTAGCAAACTGTTTTTTAACACCAAAGGCGTAAATACCAAATGCCGGGCTGCTACCCTGGATACTACGGCGTTGAGAGTTGCTGAAACCAAATGCCTCTACAATAAAGTTTGAAGGCAAGGTTAACTGCGCGCTACCAAACATGGTAGATACCAAACGCGTTTTTAATGCATCCGGATTAATGTCACCTATAAATGCGTCATAAACCGTTGGGTTGTATGTAAACACGTTTACGCTACCACGGATGGTTAATGCTTTGAACGGGTTGATAGATCCGAAAAAGCTTGCACCTATCGAATTGTTTTTAGCAACGTTATTTTGCACTGTACGGTTAATATCAACACCATTGTCGGTTATTGGGCCTGCAATACCTTCAATCAGGTCGGCAGTGTTTTTGTAATATACCGAAAGGTTGATCACCGAAGTTTTGATGAAAGCATTGTAGTTTAACTCTACCGTTTGCGAAACCTCCGGCTTAAGGTTAGGGTTACCTACTGTTTGGCTTTGTGGGTTGCTGCGGTTAATAAACGGGTTTAATACCTGCAGATTTGGCCTTTGGATACGCTTGCTGTATGCTAATTTCAGCGTATTAGAGCCAAATACCTTTTGGATAGTTAAGCTTGGTATGTAAGTATTATATGGCTTGCTGAACGGCTGAAGCTCCTGTGAGTTATTACCGCTTGCATATGGTGTGCTTGGGTCGCCGGTTATTTGTGTGTTTTCGTAACGGGCACCTGCTAAAATTGCATATTTATTTGGCAGGTTAATGGTAAGCACGCTGTAACCTGCGTATACGTTCTGGGTATAATCGTACAGGTTAGAGTTTTCGGTATCCAGTACCGGGCTGCCGCCATTCTGGTCTACCGCGTATAGGTCGTAATTACTATTTATACGGCGTTGTATAGTTTTACCACCGGCCTCAAGCTTAAATATTTTGCTGATAGGCAGGGTATAATCCAATTGAGCAGTATACTCGTTGTTTTTACCGTTGTTTTCTGCGCGCTGGCTTTTGTTAATCGGGTTGACTGAGAATAAGTTAGTATAATTTGTTTCAATTATAGCATGGCTCCACTGGCCCGAAAAGATGATCTCGTGACCTTCTTTTTTAAACTTGTGCGTGTAATCAATATTCCAGTCGAAACCTGAAAATTTATTTTTGGACAAGGTTGTGGCTGTATAAGCACTGCTGTTTGCCGGGGTCAGCAGATCGTCGTTGTTATAATTACCACCGCCGTTTAAATTGAAACCACCATCATTTAAGGTGATAGTACTGTTGATGCTGTTAAAGCCATTAAACTCGTAACCTGCGTTTATAGATCCTCTTGCACCGTGGCGTTTCATCTCGCTGCTTGACGAGCTGTAGTTATGCCTGATGGTTTCTCCCTGGTCGTTATAAAAAGCAATGTCGGCAATGGTTTTGGTGGTTTGCGGCCAGGTTAAGTTACCCCCTAAATTGGCAGATAAGTTAAACCTGTTTTTAGTATAGTTAATGTTGGCGTTACCATTGTTTTGGCGTGTACCCACACCACCACTTACCGAGCCGCTAAAGCCCGAAGCGTTTTTTTGCTTGGTGATGATGTTGATGATACCACCAGAACCTTCTGCATCATACTTGGCAGACGGCGAAGTAAGCACTTCAACACTTTTGATCTGGTCGGCAGGGATGGTTTTTAATACATCGCTAAGGCTTGCAGAGGTTGCACCTGATGGCTTACCATTGATGAGTACCCTAACGTTCTGGTCGCCGCGTAAAGCTACGTTACCGTTCATGTCTACCGATACCAACGGCACTTTCTGCAATACGTCGGTAGCGTTACCGCCGGCAGCTGTAAGGTCTTTTTCAGCGTTGTAAACTATCTTATCAATTTTATTTTCGATAAGCGCCGCCTGGCCAACAACCGATACCTCTTTTAAAGCCCGTGCGCTTGGTGCCAGGATAACATTACCCATGTTAAAATCGGGCTTTGAGGCTGTGGTGCTAACCGGGTCGATAGTTTTGGTTTGATAGCCCAGGAAAGAAATTACGATCTTGTAATTGCCGGTAAGCAGATTATCTATCTTAAAGTTTCCTTTTTCGTCGGTAAGTATGCCATTTACAGGCGTTTTACCACCGCTTTTATATAAGCTGATGGTAGCATAGTCAACCGGTTTTTTAGTAAGTGAATCTATAATAGTCCCGGAGATGCGCCCTTTAATAACGGGGCCACCACCGCCGCCAGGGAACTGCGCCTTGGCAGTAAAAACAGCACAGGATATTATAATAAGTAAAATTATACGTCTCATATTTGATCAATTTGGTAATTGGAGGCGAAATTGGAGAAAATGTTACAAGCAAATCTCTCTTAATTGTAATTTATATATAACTGTAATGTATATGTTACACTATGAGGGAAATACCGGGATAATTGCAATAGGATTAGTGCAAGGGGCAGGGAATTATTTGTAGAGGCGCGATACATCGCATCTACCGAATACTTTCTAACTGACGTGCTACTTTATTACCGTCCTGCGTGAGACACAAAATTTTGTGTCTCTACAGATAGGAAACGCCTTGGATATGCCATGCCAAATTCCGTAGAAACACAAAATCTTGTGTCTCACGCGTGCAATCAATCGCCATGCTGTTTTATTACCGTCCTAAACGAGACGCAAAATTTTGCGTCTCCACAAAAAAGGATAGCAATGGGTTTTAAATCCATTGCTACCCTTTTTAATTTGAAATTTTGTTTACCTGCGGTTACACCACAATATTCACAATTCTGCCTTTTACCACAATGAGTTTTTTCGGCGTTTTACCGTCTAAATACTTTTGCACATCGGCGTGGGCTAAAATGGCTTCTTCTATAGCTTTAACTTCCAGGCTTAATGATAAGCTGATGTTGGTTTTCATTTTACCGTTGATGGATACCGGGTAACTAAACTCATCCTCTACCAGGTAAGCCGGGTTAAAGGTTGGGTAAGCAGCGTACGATAAAGTACCCGCTTCGTTGCCCAGCAATACCCAAAGTTCCTCGCAGATGTGCGGCGCATAAGGCTCCAGTATAATCACCATATTCTGCAGGATGGCGCGCTTGTTGCACTTCAGGTCGGTTAGTTCGTTAACCGCTATCATAAAGCTTGATACAGAGGTATTGAACGAAAAACGCTCGATATCCTGCTCCACCTTCTGGATGATCTTGTGCAAGGTTTTCAACTCCGCTTTGGTTGGCTCGGTATCGCTTACTGTAAAATTCCAATCAGCATCGTGGAATAAGCGCCAAAATTTACGCAGGAATTTAAACACCCCTTCAATGCCATTTGTATTCCACGGTTTGCTCTGCTCCAGCGGACCAAGGAACATTTCGTACATACGTAAAGTATCGGCACCATAACGCTCTATCAGATCATCCGGGTTAACCACATTGAACTTAGATTTCGACATCTTTTCAACTTCAACACCGCAGATGTAATCGCCTCCTTCTTTAAAGAAAAGAGCATTGTTATACTCTGGTCTCCATTCTTTAAATTTTTCAATATTTAGCCTATCATTATTTACTAAATTTACATCAACATGTAACTTCAAAAACTTAGGTTCTTTAATTGATAAATACTTGTTTGCTAATTCTGAGCCGAGTACAGAAATCAGAGGTAAAGCATAAGAATTTATAATACGAAATCCTTTATCATCAACCTCTTTATCAGGATAATTTAAATAGATATTATGCGAAAGAAATAAAGGAGGAAGATTATCTGCTACAAATTTGTACACAAAGTTACTTCTACCCTGTATCATCCCCTGGTTAATCAGCTTTTTAAATGGCTCTTCCTCGCCAACTTTGCCAATATCTTTCAGGAATTTGTTCCAGAAACGGCTGTACAGCAAGTGGCCTGTGGCATGTTCGCTCCCGCCGATATACAAATCAACCGCTTTCCAGTAATCTATCGCATCTTCAGAGGCAAATTCCTGGTTATTATGCGCATCCATATAGCGGTACCAGTACCAGCTGCTGCCCGCCCAACCCGGCATGGTGCTTAGTTCGTATAAAAAACCTTCTTCCTGGTTCTTGTCTCTTGATTCTTGATTCTTGTAGCTCCAATCGGCAGCGCGGCCCAAAGGCGGTTCTCCGCTTTCGGTTGGTAAATACTTATCTATCTCCGGCAATAAAAGCGGCAGTTCGCTTTCTTCTATGAGGTATGGCAATCCATCCTTAAAGTAAACAGGTACAGGTTCACCCCAGTAGCGCTGGCGGCCAAAAATGGCATCGCGCATCCTGAAGTTTACTTTAGCTTTACCGGCACCAATGGCTTCCAGTTTGGCAATTACCGCGGTGGTGCCGGTTTTATAATCCAACCCGTTCATAAAGTCAGAATTGATGTAGGTTCCTTCTTTGGTCGGGTCGGCTTCGGTTTCCATCTGCTGTGCATCCAGGATCTGGATCACAGGCAAATTAAAATGCTTAGCGAACAAATAATCACGCTGATCGCCGCTTGGTACGGCCATCACTGCGCCTGTACCGTATCCAGCCAGAACATAGTCGGCAATCCACAGCTGAATTTTCTCGCCGTTCAGCGGGTTTAGTACATAGCTGCCCGTAAATGCGCCAGATACGGTTTTAGTATCGGCCATACGGTCCAACTCGCTTTTCTTTTTAGTTTGGGCAATGTAGGCTTCTACGCTTTCCTTTTGCTCCGGTGTGGTTAGGCTTGCTACCAATTCATGCTCGGGAGCCAACACTACAAATGTCACCCCGAAGATGGTATCTACACGCGTAGTGAAAACCTCGATGAATTCGGATTTCGAATTTTCAATTTCGGACTTTTCTGAAGTCCCAAATCCAGAATCCGAAATCGGAAATTTCACTGATGCTCCCACGCTTTTGCCTATCCAGTTGCGCTGCATTTCTTTTAAGGGTTCGGGCCAGTCAATGGTATCCAAACCGGAAAGCAGGCGCTGGGCATAGGCAGTAATGCGCATGCTCCACTGCATCATTTTCTTTTGTTCAACAGGGTAACCGCCGCGCTCGCTAAAGCCGTCTTTCACCTCGTCGTTAGCCAGTACGGTACCCAGGGCAGCGCACCAGTTAACGGTACTTTCGCGCAGGTAAGTAAGGCGGTATTTTAACAGTTCGGATTGTTGCTCCTGCTCCGTAAACGCATTCCATTGCACAGCGGTAAAGGTTAGTATCTCTTCATCGCAAACAGCGTTAATACCTGCAGAACCATTGCTTTCGAAATGCGCTATCAGTTTATCAATGCTTTCGGCTTTATCGGCATCTTTATTATACCAGCTGTTAAACAGCTGCATAAAGATCCACTGTGTCCACTTATAATAATCGGGAGAGCTGGTACGCACCTCTCGGCTCCAGTCGAAAGAGAAACCTATCTGGTCCAGCTGGCGGCGGTAGGTAGCAATATTATCCTCGGTAGTAACAGAGGGGTGCTGCCCGGTTTGTATAGCGTATTGCTCGGCCGGCAGCCCAAAGCTGTCGTACCCCATTGGGTGCAATACGTTAAAGCCCTTAAGGCGTTTGTAACGTGCAAAAATATCAGATGCAATATAGCCCAGTGGGTGCCCAACATGCAGCCCTGCACCGCTGGGGTAAGGGAACATATCCAGCACGTAGTACTTGGGTTTGTCGGTTTTATTTTCGGCCTTAAAAGTGTTATTGGCTGCCCAAAATTGCTGCCATTTTTTCTCTATATCCTTAAATTGATAGTCCATTTTAATAATTGCACATGGTGAGGTTGCGAAAGTAGTAAAAATGACTGTTAGTTTATTAGTGATTAGGTTGATTAGGTTGATTAGGTTGATTAGGTTGATTAGGTTGATTAGGTTGATTAGGTTGATTAGGTTGATTAGGTTGATTAGGTTGATTAGGTTGATTAGG
>Ga0247812_10000190_pt1 | contig 66515 bp, 51 predicted proteins | sample UWRJL149409B1_FD_178011 | JGI IMG/M metagenome (GOLD analysis project Ga0247812, IMG submission 178011) | Plant litter microbial communities from Arlington Agricultural Research Station in Wisconsin, United States - UWRJ-L149-409B-1 | ecosystem: Environmental > Terrestrial > Plant litter >...
GGCCGAAGCGGCGATCTCGGTGGCCGAGGTGGTGACCTGGATGCCGGCCTTCTGGATGTTGTTGAGCAGCGCGCGCAAATTCTCGAACATGCGGTCCAGGCCCTGCGCCAGCTGGCCGATGGCGTCGCCGCCGGAGACCTCGATCCTGCCGGTCAGGTCGCCGGAGGCGGCCTTCGACACCACGCCGAGCAGCGCATCGACCTTGGACTTGAGCAGGTTGGTGGCCGCCAGCTCCTTGGCCTGGCTGTCCTGGATGGCCTGCGCCATATTGTTGAACTCAACGGTGACCTGACCCAGTTCATCGCGCGAGACGACTTCGGCCCGCGCCGATGGCTCGCCGGCGGCGAGGTGGCCGACGGCGGTGGTCAGCTTATACAAAGGCTCCAGCAAGGCCGACGACAGCAGGTAGCCGATGAACAGCGCCAGTACCACGCACACGCCGCCGCCGACGATGAGCAGCATCGTCATGGTCCGCTGCAGATCGTTCGAGGTTTGCGAGCGCTGCGCCAGCAGCCGCTCCTCTTCGGCGGTGATGTCGCGGATCAGCGCGCGCACGCCGGCGATGGTCTTGGCGCCGTTGAGCACATCGGCCGGCGTCGCCACCTGCTGCGACACGCCGACCAGCTTGTTGAGCGCGCGCCGCTTCTCCAGCAGCGGGAGGATCACGTTGTTGATCCAGTTTTCCATCATCGGGCCGAGCCGCGCCAGGCGCTCCTGCTGGGCGGGGTTGTCGGCGGTGAGTCTGGTGATGTTGGCCAGGTGGCGGCGCGTCGATTCCGTCTCGGCGGCGATGGGCTGGGTGGTGACCTCTTCGCCGGTGAGCATGAAGCCGCGCGTCGAGGTCTGGATCTGCAGCAGGGCGGTTTCGATCTGGTTCGCCTCGAGCAGCACGTTCAGCGTGTGGCGGTCCCAGTCGCTGGCGGTGGAGAGCTTGGTGAAGTTGATGTAGGCCGTCGCCAGCAGCATCAGGATGACGACGACGATGGCGCCGAAGCCCGATGCGAGTTTTGTCTTGATATTGAGGTCTTTAAGCATATGCTCTCCACTCCCGTCGGGCTGTGGAAGCAATGTATCACCTTGTCGCGATTCGTGGAGGACAAAAAAAGCTGGATGTGCGCTTGCGGCGGCCAAGGCCGCCGCAATGCCACATCTGGCTCCCGGCGAAGCTGGGCTTATTGACCGCGTTTGAGGCGGGCATTGGCGGCGATGCGCATGCGCAGCGCGTTCAGTTTGATGAAGCCGCCGGCGTCGGCCTGGTTGTAGGCGCCGCCGTCTTCGTCGAAGGTGGCGATGTTCATGTCAAACAGCGAGTCGGTCTTCGAATCGCGCGAGACGACGATGACGTTGCCCTTATAGAGCTTGACGCGCACCCAGCCGTTGACGGTGGCCTGGGTGTGGTCGATCAGGGTCTGGATCGCGACGCGCTCCGGCGCCCACCAGTAGCCGTTGTAGATCATCGACGCGTAGCGCGGCATCAGGTCGTCCTTCAGGTGGGCCACTTCGCGGTCCAGCGTGATCGATTCGATGGCGCGGTGCGCCTTGAGCATGATGGTGCCGCCCGGGGTCTCGTAGCAGCCGCGCGACTTCATGCCGACGTAGCGGTTTTCCACCAGGTCCAGGCGGCCGATGCCATGCTTGCCGCCCAGGCGATTGAGTTCGGTCAGCACGGTGGCGGGCGACATGCGCACGCCGTTGAGCGCGACGATGTCGCCTTTTTCGTATTCGATGTCGAGGTACTCGGCTTGATCAGGCGCCGCCTCGGGGCTGACGCTCCAGCGCCACATCGATTCCTCGGCTTCGGCGCTCGGGTTTTCCAGGTGGCGGCCTTCGAAGGAGATGTGCAGCAGGTTGGCGTCCATCGAGTACGGCGCGCCGCCGTTCTTGTGCTTCATGTCGATGGCGATGCCGGCGTCTTCCGCGTACTTCAGCAGTTTTTCGCGCGACAGCAGGTCCCACTCGCGCCACGGCGCGATCACCTTCACGCCCGGCTTGAGCGCATAGGCGCCCAGCTCGAAGCGCACCTGGTCGTTGCCCTTGCCGGTGGCGCCGTGCGAGATGGCGTCGGCGCCGGTCTCGTTGGCGATTTCGATCAGGCGCTTGGCGATCAGCGGACGCGCGATCGAGGTGCCCAGCAGGTATTCGCCTTCGTATACGGTGTTGGCGCGGAACATCGGGAACACGAAGTCGCGCACGAATTCTTCGCGCACGTCGTCGATGTAGATGTTCTCCGGCTTGATGCCGAACTTGATCGCCTTGGCGCGCGCCGGTTCCAGCTCTTCGCCCTGGCCCAGGTCGGCGGTGAAGGTGACGATTTCGCACTGGTAGTTATCCTGCAGCCACTTGAGGATGACGGAGGTATCGAGGCCGCCCGAGTAGGCGAGGACTACTTTTTTAATATCGCTCATGCTAGTTCCAGTTGGTGTTGAGTGTAGGGTTGTGCCAGACAGCGTTAATCGATGCGGCCGATCAGCAGGTATTCGATCAGGGCCTTCTGGATGTGCAGGCGGTTTTCCGCCTCGTCCCAGACCACCGACTGCGGGCCGTCGATGACGTCGGCCGAGACTTCCTCGCCGCGGTGGGCCGGCAGGCAGTGCATGAACAGCGCGTCGGCCGAGGCGCGCGCCATCTTGGCGCTGTCGACGATCCAGCCGTCGAAGGCCTTGATGCGGGCGGCGTTTTCTTCCTCGTAGCCCATGCTGGTCCAGACGTCGGTGTTGACCAGGTGCGCGCCTTCGCAGGCGTCCGACGGGTTGGCGAACAGCGTGTAGCGGTCGGTCGAGACCAGCGACATGTCCATGTCGTAGCCTTTCGGCGTCGAGACGTTGACGTGGAAGCCGAACACTTCGGCCGCCTGCAGCCACGAATACAGCATGTTGTTGGCGTCGCCGATCCAGGCCACCGTCTTGCCGGTGATCGGGCCGCGGTGCTCGTAGAAGGTGAAGATGTCGGCGAACACCTGGCACGGATGGTGTTCGTTGGTCAGGCCGTTAATCACCGGCACGCGCGAATTGGCGGCGAAACGCTCGATGATGTCCTGGCCGAAGGTGCGCACCATGATGATGTCGCACATGCGGCTCATGACCTGGCCGGCGTCTTCCACCGGCTCGCCGCGGCCGAGCTGCGAGTCGCGCGTGTTCAGGTAGATCGCCGCGCCGCCCAGCTGGTGCATGCCCGCTTCGAACGAGAGGCGGGTGCGGGTCGAATTTTTTTCGAACACCATCACCAGCGTGCGGTCGATCAGCGGATGGTAGATCTCGTAGTTCTTGAATTTTCGCTTGATCAGGTGTGCGCGTTCGATGACGTACTCGTATTCGGCCAGCGTGAAGTCGGAAAACTGCAGGTAGTGCTTGATCGGTTTTTGAATAGACATAGTGACAACTGACAGGTGAGCGGGGCGTGTGGCAAGGCGCCTGGCCCGCTTAGCCGAACAATTATAAAGGCAATTCGGCGGATAGGGCTAATTGCAGGAGATTATGCTGTCTATACAAGGCGGCCGGGGTGCTTAGCGTGCGGGCGCGCGCGGGTCGTCGTGCTCGTCGACGTACTGCATGCCCAGCGGGCCGGTGGCCGTCACCTGGGTCACGTACTCGCCGGAGCGGGCCCAGTGGAAGTGCGGCGTGTTCCCCGGCAGGACGATGACCGAGCCGGGGCCGTAGGCCTGCAGCCTGGCGGCGTCGAAGGTGTCGCCGATGCCGATGTAGAACACGCCCGACATCACCGTGTAGATGCGGTCTTCCGGGTGGCGGTGCGGCATCAGCTTGACGCCGCCCGGCAGCTTGACCCGCACCACGTAGGGGCCGGGTTTGGCCGGGTCGCCGATCAGGATGGAGAGCCGGGCTTCCGGCGGAAAGGCGGGGAAGGGCTTCCATTCCAGGTTCTCCGTCAGGATCGCGCCGAACGCCGTCGAAGGGATGCCGGCGTTGGGGGCGGCCGCGGCGCCGGCGGCGGCGAAGGCCAGGGCGGCGAGGGTGGATGATTTGAGCAGGTGGCGCATGGTGGACTCCTTCATGTTTGAAGCAGCCAGTATAGGCAGGCGCGGCGCGCCGATGCATCCCCTGCGGCGCGATTGAGAAATTACACGGCGTAATGAACCGTCGCTGGCGTCAGTGGTAAATCCGGCTCGCCGCCTGCGCCTGCGATTCGGGCGCCGTCAGCGGCAGGTCGAGCGTGAAGGTGGCGCCGTCGCGCGAACTGTGCACGCTGATATGGCCGCCCAGCAGCGAGGTGACGATGTTGTAGCTGATCGACAGTCCCAGCCCGCTGCCGCCCTGACCGAGCTTGGTGGTGAAGAAGGGATCGAAGATGCGCGACATGTGCTCGGGCGGGATGCCGCCGCCGTTGTCGCGGAACGAGACCAGCACCCGGCCGTCGACCGGCGTGGCGGCGCGCAGCCACATGGCGCCGCTCTGGCCCTTGGCGAAGGCGTGCAGCAGCGCGTTGTTGATGAAATTGGCGATCACCTGGCCGAACGGGCCGGGATAGCTGTCCATCATGATGTTGTCGGGCACCTCGATCTCGATGGCGTGGCTGGCGGCGCGGATGCGGTTCATCATGGTGGCGATCACTTCGTGCGTCACCTGCTGCAGGTTGAACATGCGGCGCTGCTCGGTGGTGCGGTCCACCGCCACCTGCTTGAAGCTGTTGACCAGGTCCGCCGCGCTGGTCAGGCCGCGCATCACCAGCTCGTGCGCCTTGCGCGCGTCGGCCATGTAGCCGGCCAGGTCGGAGCGCTTCAGGCCCGGGCCGTTGAGGCGCTGTTCCAGCTCCTCGGTCTTTTGCATCAGGGTGCTGGCGATCAGCAGGCTGTTGCCGATCGGGGTATTGAGCTCGTGCGCCACGCCGGCCATCAGCGAACCAAGCGCCGCCAGCTTCTCCTGCGACACCAGCTGGTTTTGTGCGTCCTTGAGCTGGCGGTAGGCCTGGGCGTTGTCCAGCGCGATGGCGCCGTAGGCGCACAGGGTGCGGAAGATCAGCCGTTCGCGCTCGCCGAACACGCGCGCGCGCAGCGACTGCACCGTCATCACGCCGATGGCGCGCTCGCCCACCAGCAGCGGCACGTACAGCGCGCAGCTGGTGACCAAGGTGCCGGGGGCGAGGAAGATGTCGTCCGGCCCGGCCTCTTCGATGTAGATCTCGCGCCGCTCGCGCAGGCAGCGCGCCGAGTTGGCGCGCGGATTGGCGACGTCGATGGTGTGGACCGGCAGCTCCTGTCCGGCCTCGATGCCGAAGGCGCGGCTGATGGTGTCGAAGCCCGGGTCGCACAGGTAGACGGCGAAGGTGTCGGCCGGCAGCAGCGCCTGGACGTGGCGGTTGAGCGAATGGAACACGGCGCCGGCGTCGAGGTGGGTGGTGATCTCCTGGCCAATGACGGACAGGCGCTGCAGCGTGGCGGTGGTCTGCTGCAGCACCTCGGCGCGCTTGGCCTCGGAGGCGGCCAGCTCGCGGTGGTGGTAGCCCTCGGCGCGCGCATGCTCGGTCTGGTGGTGCACCTGCATGGCGATGGCGCGGTTGGTGGCGTCCTGGCTGCGCGACTGCTCGCGCGCGGCGGCGGCGGCCTGCGACGCGGCGTAGGCCTTGGGGTAGTCGCCGATGTTGGCGTACTCGCGCGCCAGCGCTTCGTGCAGGTCGGACGGCAGCAGGTAGCCGTCGATGCCGGCGGCCAGGGCCAGCGCCTGGTGCAGGTAGTGCAGCGTGGCGTTGGGTTCGGTCATGCCGGGCGGCGGCGGCAGATCATGGCGCGCATGCACCAGCGACATCACCCGCAGCGCGGCGACGTGGTTGTACACATTGGCCTGCTGCGCCGCCAGGTCGGCGGCGTGGACCGCCATCGCCAGCGCTTCCTGCGGGCGGTCGAGGAAGCACAGCGCGTGCGCCTGGCCGCGCCGCGCGATGTTCTGGAAGTCGGCCTGCCGCAGCGCGATGGCGCGCGCCTCGAGCCGGCGGAAGGCGTCCAGCGCGGCGGCGTAGTCGCCCTGGTCCAGCGCCAGGTCGCCCAGGTACTGCAGCGCGGTGGCGTAGCTGCGGCCGCCCGACAGCGGCGCCAGGATCTGCAGCGCCTCCTGCAGCAGCTCCTCGGTGGCGTCGAGCCGGCCCAGGCGGCGCATGGTGTCGGCGGTGTGCATCAGGCAGGCGCCGACGCTGCGCGGCCAGCCGGTCGGCCGCGCCAGGTCGAGCGCGCTCTCCATCCATTCCAGCGCGGCGTGGTGGTCGTTGAGGATGGTGAAATTGAGGCCGATGTTGACGGCGGCGGTGACGGCCATGCGCAGCTGGCCGGTTTCCAGCGCCGCTTCGTAGCAGTGGATGTAGTGGCGCGCGGCGGCGCCGAAGTCGCTGGCCTGGCTGGCGGCCAGGCCGTGAAAGTCGCAGATCCAGGCGGCGACGGCGGGCGGCTGCGGGTCGTTTTCCAGGTCGAAGCGCCGGCCCCAGCGGCGCTCCGCTTCGGCCAGGTCGCGCAGCACGGTCCAGCGGGCGTTGGCCGCGTCGGCGATGGCGCTGCGGTGCGGGTCGCCGGCCAGGCGGGCCGCTGCGGTCATGCTTTCCAGTTCGGTTTCGGCCAGCTGGTGGTCGCCGCGGTCGACGGCGATCCAGGCGCGCAGCCAGTGGGCGTCGGCGACGCCGCTGTGGTCGTCGATGGCGCTGAGGCCGGCGTGGGCTTGCGAGGCTTGTTCGTCGGCGGCGTCCAGCTGGCCGGCCAGCCAGTCGGCTTCCGCCCGCACCAGCTGCAGGCGGGCGGCGATCAGGGTCATGGCGTCGGCGGGGAGGGCGGTGGCGGGCAGCAGTTGCAGCCCTTCGTCGGCCAGTGCGACGGCGCGCACGGTGTCGCGCTGGCGCAGATGCCAGGCCAGCGGCACCAGCGCCGGCAGGCGCGCGGGGCCGCGCAGCGGGTGCAGCGTCGCCTCCCACTGAGCCAATTCGTCATCGAGCGCAAACATGTCCATCGCGGTCCCTAGATACTTGCCTGAAAGCATTATAGACTGCACTCAACTTGCGTGCGTTACACCATACTTGTTTTTTTAGTACAGCGTCTGCGACGATTCGTGCAGCAGCTGGCCGTACAGCGTGTGGCGCATCTTGGCGATCTTGCCTTCGGCCACGGCCGCCAGGATCGCGCATTGCGGCTCGATCAGGTGGCGGCAGTTGTAGTACTTGCACTTGCCGAGGTAGGGCTCGAAGTCGACGAAGGCGCGCTCCAGCATGCCTTCGCTCAGGTGGTACAGGCCGAATTCCTGGAAGCCGGGCGAGTCGATGATCGACGACTCGGGGCCGAGCTCGGGCAGCTGGTACAGCCGGGTGAAAGTGGTGGTGTGCTTGCCGGTGTCGAGCGCGGCGGAGATTTCGCGCACGGCGATGTCGGCGTCCGGCACCAGCAGGTTGATCAGCGAGGACTTGCCCATGCCGGACTGGCCGATCAGGATCGAGGACTGGCCGGCCAGCAGCGGCTTGAGGGTGGCCATGGTTTCTTCCGGCTTGCCCTTGGCCGACACTTCGTGCACCGGGTAGCCCAGCGAGGCGTAGGGCTGCAGCCGCTCGCGGGTGCGCGCCAGCGATTCGGTGACGTCGGTTTTATTCAGGATCAGGTGGGCCTTGATGCCGGCCGCCTCGGCCGCCACCAGCGAACGCGACACCAGGTCGTCGGCGAAGCCGGGCTCGGTCGCGACGACGATGAACAGCTGCGTCAGGTTGGCCGCCAGCAGCTTGGACTTGTACTGGTCGGAGCGGTACAGCAGCGTCTTGCGCTCGGTGATCTTGTCGATCACGCCCTGGTCCGGCGAGGTCAGCGTGACGTCGACGATGTCGCCCACGGCGACGTTGGTCTTCTTGCCGCGCGTGACGCATTGCAGCTTGACGCCGGCCGCGTCGGCCAGGTAGTGGCGGCCGTGGGCGGCGATGATGGTGGCCTGCAGTTGCTGGCTGGCTTGCTTGCTCATGCCGACACCGCCGAGTCGAACAGCGCGCTGGCCTTGGCGGCGCAGATGAAGTCGTTGAGCGACAGGCCGCCGGCGGTGTGGGTGTCGTAGCGGACGATGCAGTTTTGATAGGTCACGGTCATTTCTGGGTGGTGGTCTTCGGCATGGCTGAGGAAGGCCAGCGCGTTGACGAAGGCCATGGTGCGGTAATAGTTGCTGAAGCCGAAGGTTCGGACCAGTTGATTGTTGTCGATTGTCCAGCCGGGCACCAGGGCCAGCAGGCGCGCGGCCTCGGCCGCGTCGAGCGCGGTGTTGGTCGGGCGGCTGCGGCCGGCCAGCAGCTCGGCGACGGTGTTCATCATGATGCGGCCGCCGTGTGCAGGTGGCGGATGCGCACGCTGGCCGGCGGGTGCGAGTCGTAGAAGGCCGAGTGCAGCGGATCCGGGGTCAGGGTCGAGGCGTTATCCTCGTACATCTTGACCAGCGCGGACACCAGGTCGCGGGCGTCGGTGTGCCGGGCGGCGAAGGCGTCGGCCTCGAATTCGTGCTTGCGCGAGCTGATCGACGTGAGCGGGCCGAACAGGAAGGTGAACACCGGCAGCGCCAGCATGAACAGCAGCAGCACCATGGCGTCGTTGGTCTGGCCCGGCAGCACCAGCGGATCGACGCCGAGGCCGGTGTAGAACCACAGCTGGTTCTTCAGGTATCCCAGCAGCGCGAGGAAGGCCAGCGACAGCGCAAACATCATGCCGATGCGCTTGATGATGTGCTTGAGCTTGAAGTGGCCCAGCTCGTGCGCCAGCACCGCCTCGATTTCCTGCGGCTGCAGGCGCGACAGCAGGGTGTCGAAGAACACGATGCGCTTGTTGGCGCCGAAGCCGGAGAAGTAGGCGTTGCCGTGCGCGCTGCGCTTGGAGCCGTCCATCACGAACAGGCCCTTGGAGGCGAAGCCGACGCGGGTCATCAGGCCTTCGATGCGGGATTTGAGCGACTGGTCTTGCAGCGGCGTGAACTTGTTGAACAGCGGCGCGATCACGGTCGGGAACAGCACCATCATCAGCAGCTGGAAGCCGCTCCACACCAGCCAGGCGTACAGCCACCACAGGTTGCCGGACTTTTCCATCAAGGTCAGCATGACCCACACCAGCGGCAGGCCGATGGCCGCGCCCAACGCGGTGCCCTTCACCATATCGCCGAAGAACAGGCCACGGCTCATCTTGTTGAAGCCGAAGCGCTGCTCCAGGCCGAACTGCTTGTAATAGTCGAACGGCAGCGCGATGGCGCCGGAGATCAGCGCATACGCGGCGAGCAGCGCCAGCTGGTAGACCATGCCGGGGCCGGTGGCGTTGAAGATCTGGATCGACAGCCACTGCAGGCCGCCCAGCAGGGTGAAGCCGACCAGCACGGCGGTGTCGACCAGCAAGGTGAGCAGGCCGAACTTGGTGCGGGCGATGGTGTAGTCGGCCGCCTTCTGGTGGGCGGCGAGGGGGATTTTTTCGGCGAATTCGGCCGGCACGGCGCCGCGATGGGTCAGCACATGGCGGATATGGCGCGAGGCGAGCCAGAAGCGCACGATCAGCGTCAAAATGATGAAAGATACAAACAAAATCGAAAACGCGAGTGAATACATTCTATGCCTGTGAGAAAATGGCAGATTCGGATAAATTAAGCCAAGAGAGAATTATGTCACAAGCTAATGAATTGCCAGAGGGTTCCGCACCGGCAGCCGTCGTGCCGCGCCAGAATGAGTTCAACCTGGTGTGGGTCGACATGGAGATGACCGGCCTGGAGCCGGACACCGACCGCATCATCGAAGTGGCCGTGGTGGTCACCGACATGCACCTGAACGTGCTGGCCGAAGGCCCGGTGTTCGCGATCCACCAGTCGGACGAGACGCTCGACAAGATGGACAACTGGAACAAGGGCACGCATGGCCGCTCGGGCCTGATCGACCGCGTCAAGGCGTCGACCGTGACCGAGGCGTTCGCCGAGGAAGAGCTGATCAAGTTCATGAAGCTGTGGGTGCCGAAGGGCAAAGCGCCGATGTGCGGCAACACCATCGGCCAGGACCGCCGCTTCATGGTGCGCTACATGCCGAAGCTGGAGGCGTATTTCCATTATCGCAATATTGACGTATCGACCCTGAAAGAGCTGGGCAAGCGCTGGAAGCCGGAGATGGTGGCCGGCTTCAAGAAGCACCAGATGCACACGGCACTGGCCGACATCGTCGAGTCGATCGAAGAGCTGAAGTACTACCGCGAGCATTTCATCAAGCTGTAATTTCCACAACGCCGGCCAGTCCGGCGTTTTTTTCGCCTGCCATCAGGCGCGCTATCGCGGCCTGGCGCGCGGACCGGCAGACATCGGCCAGCAGCCACTCGCTACTTCCTGGAAGGCGTAGCCACACGGCTTTCCATGCGTTGCGGTTGCCGCTGCCGTAGAGGTTCGCAAAGCACGATGGCGAGATGGCGTGTTCGCCGTATTTGATTTCTGCGCCTGCCACCACGGCGAAATACTGTTTGTGGTCGAAGCTCGCGCGTAGCCGGGTGCCTTCCGGCAGAAACACTTCCTTCCATTGGTAGCCGGATTCGGACGATGTCGCCGCTTGCGGCTGGGCGGCGGGGGCTGGGCTCATATAGTTGCGGAGCGCTTCGCAGACGAAGGGCTCCATCGACAACGTATCATTCCAATGCAGGCCGGTGAATTTGCCGAACTCTACCAGCATGTCGTCGGGAACGCGGATGGGAAAGGCGAAGGGGAGATGAGTAGTCATGGTGGGGGTCTTGAAAATAGGTTTTTACTAAGCGCTGCTAACCATCGTTAACCATTACTACAGCGCGCTATCCATTACTAAAATCGCCGTTTTGGCTACTAACCGATACTAAGCACTCACGGCCTGTTATCGTTAGAGGCGGTTAGTGCTGTTTAGTTCCTGTTTTAGTGTCAAGTACGACCAAATATCGACGTTTATCGCGAGGCAGTAAGAGATAGCGTGTTTTAGTAAAATCCCAAAAAAAAGACACCCCGGGCCCTGAGTCCCTCGCTCTGTTTTCGTTTGTGGTGTGGGGGCGCACTTAGCGCGGCGGGGGGGACGGGTAGACTGAGTTACCTCAACCGATCTATTTCACACTTATGAGCCGATCTCATCTTGCGCTGGCGGTGGCCGTGCCGCTGTTGCTGCTGGCGCTGGCCGCCTGCTCGCCGCTGACGGCGTTGAATGCCTTGTCGCCGGGCGGGGCGTCGGAGGTGAGCGCCGATATCGCCTATGGCGACGGGCCGCGCCGCAAGCTGGATGTGTACCGGCCGAGGGATGCGCGCGGGCCGGTGCCGGTGGTGGTGTTTTTCTATGGCGGCAACTGGGTCGATGGCGAGCGTGCGGATTATGCGTTCGTCGGGCGGGCGCTGGCCTCGCGCGGCATCGTGGCGGTGATCGCGGATTATCGGCTGTATCCAGAGGTTAGCTATCCGGATTTTTTGAAGGATGTGGCGCAGGCGGTGGCGTGGGCGGCGCGCGAGGCCGGGCGTTACGGCGGCGATCCCAAGCGGCTGTACGTGATGGGCCATAGCGCTGGCGCCTACAACGCGGCCATGATCGCGCTGGATCAGCGCTGGCTGGCGGAGCAGGGCATGTCGCCGTCCGATCTGCGCGGATGGATAGGCCTGGCCGGGCCCTACGATTTCCTGCCGATCGAGAACCCGACCACCAAGCCGGTGTTCCACTTCCCGGACACACCGCGCGAATCGCAGCCGATCCACCGCGTCACGGCGGCCGCGCCGCCGGCTTTGCTGATCGCCGCGCGCAGCGACAAGCTGGTCAACCCCCAGCGCAATACCGGTCATCTCGCCGCGGCCCTGCGCGCGCGAGGCGTGCCGGTGCAGGAGCGCTACTACGACAAAGTCAGCCACACCACGCTGGTCGCCAGCATCGCCGCCCCCTTGCGCTGGCTGGCTCCAACGCTGGACGATGTCGCAAGCTTTGTGCTGGCCGGTCAATAAAATTTGAGGGCACTCGAAAGCGGATTAGAGATTTAATTGTCACGAATTTTGGGCGTAAATTTTGACGCCATAGGCTCGACGATTTTGGTTACTTGCAAATGAAGGAGATCACGCCGTTTGGTTTCTTGTTCAGCAAGGCCTCGGTTATTTGGCATTGCCTGGAGTGCGCGGGCAGTCAAACGTTGTCGCGGCGGCGCTGCCCGCGTAGGCAATGCCGTAGGCGAGCAACATGGCGCTGGTGGCGTTCATACTTTCCCCTTTTTGCCACGCTCCCGTGCGCGGAGCACCGCAAGCTTGTCGGACGAATTCGACACACTCGGTGCGCCCGTCGGCATTCACAAATTTTCCTGGCTTTTCAAGATCGGTGATGGCGGAGTTCAACTGATATGACATGGCAGGCTCCTCGACAAGCGAAGCCTCTGTTATATGCGTGGATCGGTTGCTGTACTTTGTTGCAGATCGAATGAGTTTGTCGTTCTCAATGCGCGGCGCGGACGGCTTCGTTGGCGATGGTCAGGCGCGAGGCCAGGACGTTCACCACAAAGCGGTGGAACTGCTGCGCGGTGTCGCCGTCTTCGGCTTCCATCTTGTGCAGGGCGGCCAGCGACAGGCGCTGCACCAGCGTCGGCATGTCGGCGCGGACGTCGGCGCTGCGCGGGTTTTGCGTGTACAGCGCCATCTCGCCGACGATGGTGCCGGCGCCGAAGGAGCGCAGCCGCAACGCGCGCCGGTCCGGCATCGGCAGCGACACCGTCACCCGGCCGTGCTCGACGATGTAGACCGCGTCGCCGGCGTCGTCGCGGGCGAACAGCAGCTCGCCCGCCGCCAGCCGGCGCGGTTCCAGCAGCGCGTGCAGCCGTTCGAAGGCGTCGGCGCTGAAGTGGGCCCGCAGCCCCGTCGCCAGGCCAGACTGGCAGGCCGGCGCCGGCGGACGGAAGCGCGCCAGCTGCTGCTCCTCGGTCCATTCGAGGCCGGCGTCCAGGCTGTCGAATTCCATCACCGATCCGCTGAACAAGCCGGCCCGCCACAGCAGGTTGCGCGCCTCGGGCGGCAGCGCGGTCAGCACCAGCGTGACGCCGGCCGTCTCGCAGATCTGCCGCAGCTTGAGGAAGCTGACCGAGGTCGAGGCGTCCAGGCCGTGGATCTGGCGGAAGTCCAGCATCGCGTAGCGGGGCGCATCGGCCGTCTCCAGCCGCGCGCGCAGGTGGCGCAGGATCGAGTTGGCGGTGGCGAAAAACAGGAAGCCGTGCAGGCTGGCGCCGACCGTCATGCCGCCGTGCTGGCGCAGCAGCGCGGCGTCTTCGATCGGGCGTTCGACGTTGGAGCTGCGCGTGCGGCCGTCGAACTGGCCGTGGATCACGCTGATCCGGCCGTACTTGACGACGAACAGCACGCAGGCGGCGATGATGCCCAGCGCGATGCCGGCCACCACGCCATGCACCGCGATCACCGCCAGGATCAAGGGGATCAGCAGGTATTCCGCCCGGCCCAGCTTGCGGTAGGACTTGACCAGCCATTCCTGCAGCAGGCCGATGCCGATGTACAGCTGCAGGCCGACCAGCACCGACTTCGGCATCCAGCCGATCAGCCCGGGAAAGGCGACCACCACCGCCAGGCAGCCGGCGGTGGCGGCGATGCCGCTGCTGCGTCCGGTGGCGCCGGCGCGGCGGTTGAGCATGGTGCGGCTGAGCGCCTGATAGCCGACGATGCCGCCGCACAGACCGCTGAGCACATTGGCCAGGCCGGCCGCGCGCATCTCCTGGTTCTGGTCGGGATCCTGGCGGCAGGCCAGCCCGGCGCCGGCGGAGTTGAGCAGGATGGTCAGCGCGGACACCGCCGCCACGGCGAGAAACTCGGGAAGGTGGGCGACGATCACTTGGCCGTCGACCTGCGCCGGCGGCAGCGCCAGCGGCCATTGCAGCGTCGACAGCCGCACGCGCTCGAACAGCAGGCCGAGGCGGCGGGCCTCCTCGGCCGTCAGGCCAGACAGGTGCAGGCCAACAAAGAACACCAGCAGGCCGGCGCCGATGCCGATCGGCACCACCAGCGTAAAGCGCTTGAGCTTGCGCGCGCAGGTCAGCAGCACGGCGCAGACGACCACGGCCGGCAGCCACGCCAGCAGCGGCAATTGCAGCAGGGCGCCCAGGCTGGACCAATGCATGCTCTGCCCGGTCAGCACGCGGAAGGCGCCCGACAGCAGCAGGTAACCGGTGCCGGCCAGATAGCCGCCGATGACCGGGAACGGCAGGAACTGGATCAGCGCGCTGCCCTTCGATGCGCCAATCAGGTACAGCAGCACGCCGCTCAGCACCGAGCTGAGCGCCAGCGCGGCGAGCAGCGTCGGCAGCAGATGATCGGCGGGGCCGGCGGCGGCCGCCATGTCGGCGGCGATGCCGGTGGCGAGACCGGCCAGGATGGCGGACGAGTTGCCGTCGGGGCCGCCGATCGAAAAGCGGATCGAGCTGCTGAGCGCGATCACCGGCGCGACCACGATGCAGCTGACCAGCGCCACCAGGATGCCGGCATCCAGATACGGCGCCAGCTTGCCGCTGAAGATCAGCGCGGCATAGCTGAGCGCGTAGCACAGCATCACCACCGACGACAGCAGTCCCGCGCCGATATTGGCCGTCAGCGCGGCGGCGCGGTCGGTGGCCATGTCAGGAAAAGGCCTGGCACACCAGCCAGATGTTGGCCGACGAGATCACCGCGAACAGGCACCACGACAGCGCCATGGTCCACCAGGCGTTGACGAAGCGGCCCATGATGCGCCGCCGCGAGGTCAGGCTGATCAGCGGATACATGGCGAACGGCAGTTGCAGGCTCAGCACCACCTGGCTCAGCACCAGCAGCTTGCCGACCGAATGTTCGCCCAAAGTCAGCACGCCGATCATGGCCGGAATCAGCGCCAGCCCGCGGGTGATGGCGCGGCGCTGCCAGCAGGGGATCTTCAGTTTCAGGAAGCCTTCCATGATGACCTGGCCGGCGATGGTGCCGGTGAAGGTCGAGCTTTGCCCGGACGCCAGCAGCGCCAGCCCGAACAGGATGCCGGCCAGCGCGGTGCCGGCCACCGGCTCCAGCAGGCGGTAGGCGTCGTCGATGTCGAGCACGCGGTCGTTGCCGGGCTGGTGGAACGCGGCCGCGGCCAGCACCAGGATGGCGCCGTTGATGAGCAGGGCCAGCAGCAGCGAGACCACGGTGTCGATGCGCGACAGGCCGATCGCCTCGCGCTTGCTGCGCTCGTTGTTCGACACCACGCGCGTCTGCACCACCGACGAGTGCAGGTAGAGGTTGTGCGGCATCACCGTCGCGCCGAGGATGCCGATGGCCAGGTACAGCGGCTCGCGCGCGGACACGGCCGACAGCGACGGCACCATGCCGGCGACCACCGCGTTCCAGTCCGGCTTGATGAACACCAGCTCGGTGAGCAGGCAGGTGGCCACGGTCAGGATCAGGCCCAGCACGATGGCCTCGATCTGGCGGAATCCCTTGCCCTTGAGACCCAGCACGATCAGGGTGTCGAGCGCCGTCAGCGCCACGCCGACCGGCAGCGACACCCCCAGCAGCAGCTTGAACGCCAGCGCGCAGCCGAGCACTTCGGCCAGGTCGCAGGCGATGATGGAAATTTCGGCGAAGCCCCACAGCGTCTTGCTGACCACGGGCCGGTACTGCTCGCGGCAATGCATGGCCAGGTCCTTGCCGGTGACGATGCCCAGCCGCATGCTCAGGCATTGCAGCACGATGGCCGCCAGGCTCGACAGCACCACCACGAACAGCAGCTGGTAGCCGAACTGCGAACCGCCCTGGATCGCCGTGGCCCAGTTGCCCGGGTCCATGTAGCCGACCGACACCAGCAGGCCGGGGCCGGCGAAGCGCAGCACCTTCTTCCAGAACGGATCGCCTTCGGGCACCTGGACGGTGCCGGCGACTTCGGAGGGACAGAACGGCGCGGTGGCGGTGGTGGGCAGTTTGAATGGCAATGAGAACATAGGCTTCCAGCAAAATGATGCCTGAATTCTACTGTAGAAAGCGGCGCCGGTCCCTATTCCCCGCGGCCGACGACGGTCAAACGGGCCGGTTTTGCGCCAGCCAGGCGCGCGGCGACATGCGCAGCATGCCGCTGAAGGCGCGCGTGAACGCCGGCTGGCTGCTATAGCCCACCTCCAGCGCGATGTTCTGCACCGGCATCCCGCGCTGAAGCAGGGCCTGGGCGCGCAGCATGCGCTGCCGGCCCAGGTATTCGGCCGGGGTGTCGCCGACCACCGCGCGGAATTGCCGGGCGAATTTGCTGCGCGACATACCGCACAGCGCGGCCAGCGCTTCGACCGTCCAAGGCTGGCCCGGCTGGTCGTGCATGGCCGTCAGCGCCTTCGACAGGGCCGCGCTGGACAGGCCGAACAAGCGTCCGGCCGATAGCTGCTCGTGCGCGGCCGCGTGGCGCAGCAGCTGGATCAGCAGCACGTCGCACAGCCGGTCGAGCACCAGCTTCTGCCCCATGCCGCCCTCGCGCGATTCGGCCAGCAGCAGCTCCACCGTGCCGCGCAGCAGCGGCAGCTGCGCCAGCGGCAGCTGGATGAACGGCGGCAGCGCCGAGGCGGCAGGTCCGGGCTCGCCGCGCAGGTGGATGTCGGCGCACAGCAGCTGCGCCGTCGCGGCGGTCGCGTCGAGCCGGTGCGGGTACGGCCGCGGATACAGCACCAGCGTGGGCTGGTCGATCCGCAGCTGCGCGCCGTCGTCGTGATGAAACAGCACCGGCCCCTGTTGCACGATGTGCAGCTGGCCGATGTGCGGACGCTCGCCGAAGCGGTTGCTGCCGCAAAATTCGCCGTTGAAGAAGGTTTCAGTCGAAAATCCAAAACGCATCAGCAACACTGACAGTCTGTCCATGCCACTCACTTTGTAGACGATCGGTTATAAATTGTGGACTAACGGAAACTTTTAATTGCATTGTAACCGCTATCATCGTTCGAGGCGATTCGTCCTGGACAACTCCCCGGTCCCGCGCGTCGCCGCAACGGAGAATCCCCATGACACTGTCCAATTTAAAGATCGGCACCCGCCTCAACCTCGGCTTCGGCGCCGTGGTCGCCTTGCTGGCCGTGCTGGTGGTCTCGGCGCAAGGCAATTTTTCCAGGCTCAGCGACGCCAACCTGCTCAATATCCACACCTACCAGGTGCTGGGCGAAGCCAGTTCCATGCTGGAAAGCCTGCTCAACATTGAAACCGGCGAGCGCGGCTTCGCGTTGACCGGCAAGGAGAGCTCGCTGGAGCCGCTGGAGTCGGGCAAGCGTTCGTTCCAGGAACACCTGCGCGCCATCCGTGCGCTGACCGCCGACAACCCCGCCCAGCAGGACAGGATCAAGGCGCTCGAGGATGCGCAGCAGCAGTGGATGGCGGTGGCGATCGATCCGGTGATCGCCTTGCGCCGCGGCGGCGACGGCGGCCTGGCGGCGGCGGTGACGGCCGAGCAGGCGGGCAAGGGCAAGGCGGGCATGGACGCGATGCGGGCTTTGCTGGCCGAGATCGGCAAGACCGAAAGCGCGCTGCTGGCCGAGCGTGCGCGGCAAGCGGCCGAACTCAAGACGCGCACCACGCTGGTGCTGGTCGGCGGCGGCGCGCTGGCGGCGCTGCTGGCGGCGGCGGTGGCGGTGTTCATGCAGCGCAATATCACGCGGCCGCTGGCGGCGGCGGTGGCGGTGGCCAAGCGGGTGGCCGAGGGCGACCTGACCGGCCGCATCGAGGTGCGTTCGGGCGACGAAACGGGTGAACTGATGGCGGCGCTGCGCGATATGAACGCGGCGCTGGTGCGCATCGTCGGCCAGGTGCGCGGCGGTACCGACACCATCGCCACCGCGTCGGCGCAGATCGCCGCCGGCAATATGGATTTGTCGTCGCGCACCGAGCAGCAGGCCAGTTCGCTGGAGGAAACCGCCTCGTCGATGGAGGAATTGACCTCGGCCGTAAAGCAGAACGCCGACAACGCGGTGCAGGCGCGCACGCTGGCCTCGTCGGCGTCGGCGGTGGCCGTCAAGGGCGGCGCCGTGGTGTCGGACGTGGTGCGGACCATGGGCTCGATCAATGATTCGGCGCGCAAGATCGCCGACATCATCGGGGTTATCGACGGCATCGCCTTCCAGACCAATATCCTGGCGTTGAATGCGGCGGTGGAGGCGGCGCGGGCCGGCGAGCAGGGACGCGGCTTCGCGGTGGTGGCCACCGAGGTGCGCAACCTGGCGCAACGTTCGGCCGGGGCCGCCAAGGAAATCAAGGCGCTGATCGACGATTCGGTGGACAAGGTCGGCGTCGGCAGCAAGTTGGTCGATCAGGCGGGCGCGACGATGCAGGAGGTGGTCGACAGCGTACAGCGCGTCAGCGCCATCATTGCCGACATCAGCAACGCCAGCGAAGAGCAGCGCACCGGGATCGAGCAGGTCAACGAGGCGATCACCCAAATGGATCAGGTGACGCAGCAGAATGCGGCCTTGGTCGAGGAGGCCGCAGCGGCGGCCAATTCGATGCAGGATCAGGCGGCGGCGCTGTCGCAGGTGGTGGGGGTGTTCCGCATCGGCGCGCAGTCGGGAGCGGCCACGGTGTCGACCCTGAAGCCGAAGACCCGTGCGGCGGCGCCGCGGCGGCAGGAGCTCGCGGCGCCGGCGAAGGCCGGCGGCGACTGGGCGGAGTTCTAGGCGCCCGGCGCGCCTCGCTCTTCAAGGCGCCTCGAGACGCCGTCGTTCCCCCGGCGCGGGAATGACGATTGGTTGCCGATTCGCGCTGTCTTTCAGTGGCCGTGCTGGGCGAAGAGCCAGTCGCGCCAGGCGGCGGCCAGCAGCATATCGGGCGGCACCTGGTGCTCCATGCCCTGGTATTCGAGGAAACGCACCTTGGCGCCGGGCTGGCGCTGCAAGGCCGCGACCAGGGCGCGGTCGGCGGCTATGGGGTTTTCGGTGTCGGCGTTGCCGTGCACGATCAGCAGCGGCGTGGCCGCCAGTCGAGCGGCCGCGCTGCGTTCCGGTGCGATGCCGGAGAAGGCCACAACGGCGGCGAACATGCCCGGCTGCTGCAGCAGCGCCTGCGTGGCGGCCGAGGCGCCCATCGAAAAGCCGGTGATGTAGATGCGGTCGGCGGCGATCGGGTATTGCTTGCCGAGTTGCGCGACCAGCGCGGTCAGCGTCGGGATGTTGGGACCGGGCTGGGCGGCCAGCACGCCGTCCTCGGCGGACGGCTGGTAGTTGGCGCTGCGCTCGGGGAACTGCGGCGCCAGCACATAGGCCGGGAAGCGCGCGCGGATCGCCGGCGCGCTCCATGACACGGCCAGCTGGCCGAGCTGGCTGCGGTTGTCGGTGCCGACCGCGCCCGAGCCGTGCAGCACGATCACCAGCGGAAAGTGTTGGCCCGGCTGGCCGGGCTGCGCGTCGGGCGGCGGCAGCAGGCGGTAGGACAGGGCGCCGGCGCCGTGCTCGAACACGCCGGCGCTCCACAAGTCGCGGTCCAGGCCCTGCAGCAGCGAGGCGTTGCCGGCCTGGTCGGTGGGCGTGGTGCGGTCGGTGACCAGTTCGGTCTGCGCGATGGCGCCGGCACAGGCCGCCAACAGCCACAGGGCAAGCGCCGCGCGCCGCACCGTCATCGGCTTACTCGGCGCCGTTGTCTGCACCTTCGGCGCCGTGGCATTTCTTGTACTTCTTGCCGCTGCCGCAAGGGCAGTCGTCGTTGCGGCCGACCTTGGGCTCGTCGCGCACCAGGGTGGTGACGGCCGGCTTGCGGCGCGGCACCCAGAACTTGTAGATGGCCGGCAGGTTCGCTTCCAGTTCCTGGCCCAGCTTGTGCGCCTTGACCGGATCTTCCACCAGCGCCAGTTCCTCTTCCTCGATCTCGTCGGCGCCCAGCAGGTAGATCGGCTTCATCAGCTCGCCCACTTCCGAGTCCCAGATCTCGTCCCACGAACCCGGACGCAGCTCCATGCCTTCCCAGAAGCCCCAGCACCAGGCTTCGGCGTCGATCAGGGTCTGGCCTTCGTGCTCGTGCTCGACGAACAGCGGCTCGAACTCTTTCGGCGCCACTTCAAACGTCACCAGCACTTCGTTCATGAAGCGCATGATCAGGTTGAGGATGCGTTCCTCTTCCTTCTCGTGCTTGAATTTCGGGACGTCGGTGGCTTCCTTGCCCCACACGCCCTTGAGCCATTCGGCCGGCATGATCGGTTCCGGGCCGATGGCGATGGCGGTCAGGTAACCGTGCAGCATGTCCATCGTCATGGCGTCTTCAGGGCTGCGGTCGCCCAGCAGGAAGGCGTCCAGTTCGTCGAATTCTTTTTCGCTCAGTGGCTGATCGAGTTGCATAAGGTGCTCTTTTCTTGGATTGAAGCCGACAGTATACACGCCGCGCCCCGTACAATGCGGGGATGAACCAAGATCATTTAGACGACGAAGCAGAAGACGCCCGCGCCATGGCGCTGGCCGCGGCCATGGCCGACCAGCACGGCGGCCCCGACGGCGCCGCGCAGGAAACCGCGCCGCACCCGTATTCCGCGCTCAATCCGGAGTGCGTGCTGGACGCCCTCGAGAGCATCGGCCTGCGCGGCGACGGCCGGCTGCTGGCGCTGAACAGCTATGAAAACCGGGTCTACCAGGTCGGCATCGAGGACGACAAGCCGCTGGTGGTCAAGTTTTACCGGCCCGGGCGCTGGAGCGACGCGGCCATTTTGGAAGAGCATGCGTTCACCGAGGAGCTGGCGGCGCGGGAAATCCCGGTGGTGCCGGCGCTGGCGCTGCATGACGCGACGCTGCATCACTTTAACGGCTTCCGCTTCGCGGTGTTCACGCGGCACGGCGGCCGGGCGCCCGAGCTGAGCGATCCGTCGGTGCTGGAGTGGACCGGGCGCTTCATCGCGCGCATCCATGCGGTGGGGGCGATCAAGCCTTACCAGCACCGGCCGGCGCTGGACATCGCCACCTTCGGCACCGAGCCTTGCGATTATCTGCAGTCGAACCAGTTCATCCCGCCCGATTTGCAGGAAGCCTACGCCAGCATCTCGCAGCAGGCGCTCGATGGCGTGCGCCGCAGCTTCGACCGCGCCGGCGAATTGCCGCAGCTGCGCCTGCACGGCGATTGCCACGGCGGCAATGTGTTGTGGACCGACGCCGGCCCGCACTTCGTCGACTTCGACGACAGCCGCATGGGCCCGGCGATCCAGGATCTGTGGATGATGCTGTCCGGCGACCGCGCCGAGCAGGTGCGCCAGATGTGCGACATCCTGGCCGGCTATGAGGACTTCTGCGAATTCAATCCGCGCCAGTTGCACCTGGTCGAAGCGCTTCGCACCTTGCGACTGATCCATTACTCGGCCTGGCTGGCGCGGCGCTGGGACGACCCGGCCTTCCCGGCGGCGTTCCCGTGGTTTAACACGCAACGTTACTGGCAAGACCGCATCCTCGAACTGCGCGAGCAGGTGGCGCTGATGGACGAGCCGCCGCTGCCGATCTGACCAATCCGAGAATTGGCGGGTTTTTCCGCCTCTTCTTGCGGTTCGGCTTGCTTAGCCACTACTTGATAATGAGAACTCAGAAGTCCCGGTTGGTGCCGGGGCACATCGTCTAGCGAGAACTCACATGCAAGCACTGGCCCAACAAGACAACGACAGCGTCACTCTGCTCCCACTGGTCTCGCTGCACGATCCTGACGAACCGACCCACACCCCGCGCGCCGCGATGGAAATGAAGGCGATCCAGGAAGCGATAGCCCGCGTCGAAGCCGACGCCAAGGCCGCCTGCGCCGCCGAAAACCGCGCCCACGCCGAAGCCCGCGCCCGCGCGCTGGCCGAGGACCGCGCCGCCATCGACGCCGCCGCCGCCGCAGCAGCGCAGCAAAACGCGCAAGCGTCTGAAGAAGCCATCGCCGCCAACCGCGAGCGCCTCGAATCGCTGCGCGCCGCGGCCCAGGCCAGCGTCGCCCGCCTGGATGCCGTCAAGCAGGAAACCGCCGAGCTGCGCGCCCGGGTCGAAGCCGACACCAAAATCCGCCTGGCCGCCGAACAGCGCGCCAAGGCCGAGAGCGAAAGCCGCCAGCGCGCCCATGAACAGATCGCCGCCGAATCCGAGCTGGCCGAGCAAGCCGCCCGCGCCGCCGAAGAACTGCAGGCGCAAACCGAACAAGCGCGCCTGCAAGCGGTCGAGCGCGTCGCCGCCGTGCAGGCCGCGAAGGAAGAAGTGGTCGGCATCGCCACCGCCGACGCCCGCGTCGCCACGCTGGCGCGCGAACGCGAACGCCACGCCCACGGCGCCCGCCAGACCGCGCAGATGCTGGTCGAAGCCGAAGCCGAAGCGCTGGACTTGACGGTGCAGCGCGAGCGCGCCGACCAGATCGCGCTGGAATCGGCCTTCAACCGCGCCGCCGCCGAAGTGCGCGCGCTGGAAGAGGCGCGGGCGCTGGCGCATCTGGAACAGGAACGCGAGCAGATCGCGCTGGCCAAGGCCGAATCCGAACGCAGCGCCGCGCAATCTCTGCACCTGCGCCTGCAAACCGAAAAAGAAATCCGCGACGCCGCGATCCACCGCGAGCGGCTGGAAATGGTGGCCGCCGCCAGCGCCCAGGCGCGCCGCGACGCCGACGCCAGCATCCTGGCCGCGACCGAAGCCCGCATCGCCGTCGACAGCCAGCTGCGCGCCGTGGCGCTGGCCCGCGTGCAGGCCGAGCAGGAAGCCGAACTGCAGACCCACGCCAAGGTCGAAGCCGAAGCCCATGCGCTGGAGCAGGCCAAGCTGCGCCAGGCCGCCGATGAAGCGGCCGCCGAAGCGGCCCGCGCCGACAGCCTGGAGCAGCAGCGCGCCGCCGACCTGGCCGAGGAGCGCGCCGCCCTGTCGCGCGCCGCCGCCGAGCTGGCCGCCAGCCAGAACGCCGCCGAACAGCAGGAAATCGCCACGCTGGCCCGGCACGTCGAGGCGCAGAATCAAGCCAACACGCTGGCCGAACAAAAAGCCGCGCATGCCGCGGCGCTGTTGCAAGCCGAGCAGGCCCGCGCCGCCGCCGAGCAGCAAGCCATCGCCGCGCTGAAGGAGCAGCTGGAAGCCGAACAGCGCGCCAGCGACGCCGCCCAGCACCGCATCGCCGCCGAGCGCGCGCAGACCGCGGCGTATCGCCAGCAGCAGGAAGCCGAGCAGCGCCTAGCCGCCGCCGCCGACGAGGAAGCCGAAGCGGCGCGCGTCATGGCGCAGCAGGTGTCGCTGGAGGCGGAACAGAAAGCCGTCGCCGCGCAGGCGCTGGCGGCGCAGGCGCGTCTGGCCGTCGAGTTGGGCGCGGTGCACGCCGAGCGCGCCCGGGTCGAGCAGGAAAAAGCCGCCACCGCCGAAGCGTTGCTGATCGCCGAACGTGAATTCGTCGAAACCGAGCGCCAGTCGCTGGCGCTGATCGACCAGAAGCTGACGCAGCAGCGTTTGACGACGGCGTCGGAAATCCGCGCCTCGAAAGCCATCGCCGGCCGGTTGGAAGCGGAGAAGGCGGTCGCCGCCGCCGCCCGCCAGCGCGCCGACGCAGTGCAAGCCGAAGCCGACGCGATGCAGCAGCGCGCACAGGAAGAGCAAGCGGCGACGCAAGCGATCGCCGACAAGGCCGCCGCGCAGCAAGCCTTGCTGGAAACGGCCAAGGAACACGCCGCCATGCAGCGCAAGGTCGCCGATACGACGGCCGCGATGATGGCCGCCAAGCAGAAATTGCTGGAACTGGAAACCCGCCGCTACGGCGCCGCGCAAAAGGTGCTGGCGGCGGTGACAGCGAAGGTGGTGGCGGAAGAGGGCGCCGTGGTCGCCACGCTGGACGCCGCCCGCGCCCGCAAGGAAGCGGCCCGCCAGTCGCAGCCGAGCGAAGCCGGCAAAGCCGTCTGGCGCGCCCGCTGATTGAGGGTTGGCTTCACCCCAACCGGATGGGGTCTGACCCCGTACGGGGTCAGACCCCTGGTCGCCGCAGTGCGGGTTGAACGGTGCAGCGCAGGTTAGAAACTGTAGCCGGCGCCGAGCATCAGCAGGTCGGCGTCGCGGTGGTAGTCGGTGATGACGCGGTGCCACGATAGTTCGGCGACGATGCGCCTGGCGATGTGGTAGCGGCTGGCGACGCTGACCAGCCCCGCCTTGTGCGAACGCTGGCCTTCGCCTTCCGGCACCTTGACGTTGAGGTAGGGCCCCGCGCCCATGCCCAATTCCACCTTCGGCGTCAGCGAACGGATCAGCCACAGTTGCGTGGCGACGCCGTTGCGCTGTCCGCGCTCCCGTTTGCCTTCGTCGATGGCCGTCACCGTCCAGTCCACATAGCGTCCGATCGCGCGGCGGTATTCCAGCGCCGTCACCCTGCCGGTCTCTGAACTGACGCTGTTGGTGATGCCCTGGCCGGCCATCAAGGTCAGCGTGTCGTCGGTCGACGGTCCGTCCAGATGCAGCTTGTCCCCTTTGACCCCGTTGAATTGATAGCCCACGCCCACCATCACCGAGGTGGTCGAATTCTTGTCGCGCGGCGAGATGCGGTTCATCTGCAGCAGGTTGTACCAGCGGCTGTCGGCGTAGTGGTAGATCGCTTGCAGGCTGACGATGGGCGCCCAGCCATGGTCGTTGGTGTAGTTGCCGCCCTGGAGGTCGTCGGTGTCGAAATAATAATAGGCGCCGACGCCGGCGCCGAACGACCAGCCCGGCCGGTTGGCGCCGCTGCGCGCCCAGACCTGTCCGGCCAGGCCGTCGCGGTGGTGCTCCTCGGGGTGGCCTTCGTTGAGGTAGGCCACGCTCAGGGCCATGTACTCATTGACCGGGTGCGTGTACGAGTAGCCGGCGCTGAAGCTGTTCTGGTTTTGCTCGTGGACCCGCAGTCCGCCGGCCTGGACAGCCACTTCCTGCGCCGACAGCGTGGCGCAAGCCGCGAGCGCGGCGGCCGCTATCAGAGTGCGTTGCATGATGATTTCCGCTAAAAAAAGCAGAGTCTAGCGGAAATCTCGCGGCGCAGTTTGTCGTAATGTAACGGACGCGCCTACGGCAGGACCTGGACCTTGGTGATGTAATACTCGGTCTCGCCGAAACATTGGCTCGGCACGCCCTTGTGCTGGGCGTAGGTCAGCACCACGCGCTTGCCGGTGGCCGCCGTCAGCGCCTGCGCCACCGCTTCCTCGCGCACGCTGAATTCGAATTTCTCGGGAATCGCGCCCGGCATCGAGGTCAGCAGGATTTCACCCTCCCAGGTCTTGCAGATCCAGCCGCGGCTGGAGAATTTCTGCAGATAACCGGCGCGCTCGCCGTCCGAGTAGGAAATGTGCAGCATCGCCCAGGTGTAGCCGGCGAACAGCAGCAGGGCGGCGGCCAGCAGGCCGAGGAAATACAGCAGGATGCGGCTTTTGGAGGTCGTCATGGGGCTAATCTTGGTTATGCAATGTTTTTAATCTTATCACGCCGCGTGCATGCGTTTGTGCCGCAGCGACGACCAGAGCGACAAGCCGATGAAGGCCACGCCGGACAACCCGGTGAACCATTCAGGGATGTGGTATTTGACGCTGGCCAGCATGATGACGGCCAGGATGCCGATCGCGTAGTGGGCGCCGTGCTCCAGGTAGACGTATTCGTCCAGCGTGCCCTTGTGCACCAGGAATACCGTCAGCGAGCGCACGAACATGGCGCCGATGGCCAGCCCCAGCATGATGATGACCACGTCGCTGGTGATGGCGAAGGCGCCGATCACGCCGTCGAAGCTGAACGAGGCGTCCAGCACCTCCAGGTAGAGGAAGCCGCCGATGCTGCCCTTGGCCATGGTCGCCACCACCGGGGCGACGCCAGCCTCGGTGATGTCGTCGTCGTCCTCCGGCTGTTTTTCCTCCAGCAGCGAGCTGATCCAGCCGACCGCCAGGTAGACGATGACGCCGACCACGCCGGCCGTGAGCACCTTGTATTGCTCGTCGGCGCCCACCAGCGAGACGCAGGCGAACACCGCCAGCAGCGCCAGCAGCACGGTCAGCGCCTCGGTGCCGAAGTGGTTTAGCTTTTCCTCGATCCAGCCCAGCCAGTGCAGCTGCTTCTGGTCGTCGAACAGGAAGTTGAGGAACACCATCAGCAGGAAGGCGCCGCCGAAGGCCGCCACCTCGGCGTGGGCGCCGGTCAGGTGCTTCGAATAAATCTCCGGCGTGGTGGTGGCCATGGTCCAGACGTCGAGCAGGCCGAGGCCGGTCGCCATCGAGACGATCAGCAGCGGGAAGATCAGGCGCATGCCGAACACGGCGACCAGGATGCCGACCGTCAGGAACAGCTTGCGCCAGAACTCGTTCCAGTGGCGCAGCACCGAGGCGTTGACCACCGCGTTGTCGAACGACAGCGACACTTCCATCACCCCCAGCACGGCGGTGATCCACAGCGCCTGGGCCAGCCCGCTGACGCCGCCATGGCTGTAACCCCACCAGCCGGCGAGGAGCATTAAGATGAAGGTGACGGCGAAGGAAATGCGGAAGTGTTGCATGGTTATCTTTATTGAAATTTGTCAATGGGATGGATTTTATATTACTTGCTTCCGCCGCTCAGTAGCCATCTGCGATAATTGCGCCATAAAAATGCAAAGGACCACAGATGGACATCGCTTACCTCGTCACGCCGCTGATCACCTGGATCACCGTCGGGCCGATCAAATTCCTGATTAACAGCGTCAAGGCGCGCAAATGGGCCTTCAATCTGGTCGGCAACGGCGGCTTTCCGAGCAATCACAGCGCCGTCGTCTCGAGCATGGCGACCCTGATCGCGCTGCGCGAGGGCATCGGCCATCCGGCCTTCGGCGTGGCGGTGACGCTGTGCTTCATCGTCGTCATCGACGCCAACAGCCTGCGCCAGCACGTCGGCAAGCAGGCCGCCGCGATCAACCGGCTGGCCAAGGACGACAGCGGGCACAGCTGGCTGCGCGAGCGCATGGGCCATACGCTCATCGAAATCGCGGGCGGCCTGTGCACCGGCATCGCCATCGCCCACCTCATCCACGCCATCTTCGGCCGCGGCTGATCCCATCGATTTTTGTGGTGTCCGACGGGACCGTCCGGTGCCGTCCGCCACTGTCCGCTTTGCTCCCCGCGCTTTACCGTTTATCCTCGTATTTGGCGTTTCAGCCACAAATTCCGCCGTCCGTCGCACTGTGATTGACCTCTGCGGGCGGGTCGGGGATACTCCGTGCCCTGTAGTCTGGCTAAAATTTTAATAAGCACCAGCGTGCCCTTTCCCGGAGAATTTTATGTTGCGCAAAACCCTTCTCGCTCTCGCCATCGCCTCTGCCCTGGTCGCGTGCGGCAAATCAGCCAAGGAGCCGGAAAAAGCCGGGGCCAGCGCTTCGGCCGCCGCCGCAGGCAAGGACGACAAGAAGGAGCCGCTGGTGACGCTGCAGATGTCGCCCGAGGACACCGTCACCGTCGAATCGAACGCGCTGGCGTCCGGTCCGGTGATCACCGGCTCGATCCAGCCGGAGCGCCGCGCCGACCTGCGCGCCGAGGTGGGCGCCATCGTACTTCAGGTACTCAAGGAAAACGGCGAACCGGTTAAAAAGGGCGACGTGCTGCTGCGCCTGGACGAGACCTCGATCCGCGACAGCGTCAATTCCGCCGAGGAGGCCACCCGCGCCGCCGAGCAGACCCTGGCCCAGGCGCAGCGCATGTACGAGCGCCAGAAGACGCTGCTGGCGTCCGGCATGGTCTCCACCCAGGCGCAGGAAGACGCGGAAATCCGCCGCAACAACGCCCAGAGCGACCTGGCCGCCGCCCGCTCGCGCTCGGTCGCCGCGCGCCAGACGCTGACCCGCACCGTGGTGCGCGCGCCGTTCGACGGCATCGTCAGCGAGCGCAAGGTGTCCAACGGCGACACCGCGCAGATGGGCAAGGAACTGATCAAGGTGATCGACCCGACCAGCATGCGCTTCGAGGGCCTGGTGTCGGCCGACAAGATCGGCGTGGTCAAGGTCGGCCAGCCGGTGCTGTTCCGCGTCAACGGCTACCCCAACCAGGCCTTCAGCGGCAAGGTCAAGCGCGTCGATCCGGCCGCCAACGCCGTCACCCGCCAGGTCGAGGTGCTGGTCGAGTTCAGCGAGCCGGCGCAGCCGCGCGTGGCCGGGCTGTACGCCGAGGGCCGCGTCGAGTCGCAGGTGTCGTCGGCGCTGATGATTCCGCCGTCGTCGCTGGTGCAGGCGGGCGATTCGAACTACGTATGGCGCGTCAAGGACGGCAAGCTGGCCAAGGTGCCGCTGACCATCGGCACCCGCGACGAGCGCAGCGGCCGCTGGCAGGTGCTCAGCGGCCTGGCGTCCGGCGACACGGTGGTGCGCGTGCCGGGCTCCGGCTTCAAGGATGGCCAGAAGGTCGAGTTGAGCGCGGCGAAAGCGGTGGCTTCGGCCTCGTCGCCCGCCGCCGGTAAATAAAAAGGATAACCGCCATGTTCTTATCGGATTTCAGTATCAAACGGCCGATCGCCACGATCGTGCTGATTGTGGCCATGATGTGCCTGGGCCTGATGGCGCTCAAGAAGCTGCGCGTCAATCAGAACCCGGACGTCGAAGTGCCGTTCATCGTGGTCAATATTCCGTATCCGGGCGCGTCGCCGGAGACGGTCGAGCGCGAGATCGTCAACCGGCTGGAAAAATCGCTGCAGTCGATCACCGGCGTGACCGAAGTGAACAGCACCGCGTCGGAAAGCTCGGCCAGTATCTTCATCAAGTTCACCTTCACCAAGAACCTGATCGAGGCGTCGGACGAGATCCGCAACGCCATCGCGGCGGTGCGCTACAAGCTGCCGACCGAGATGCGCGAACCGATCCTGCAGCGCATCGATCCGTCGGCGCAGCCGGTGATGCAGATGGCGCTGTCGTCCAACACCCAGAGCCACGCCGTGATCTCGCGGCTGGCCGAGGACAAGCTGGCCGACCGCTTCCGCGGCATCGACGGCGTCGCCTCGGTCAACATCGACGGCTCGCTCAAGCGCGAGCTGAGCGTGCTGCTGAAAGCGGAAAAGCTGCGCGAGTACAACGTCTCCGTCGGCGACGTGGTCAACGCGCTGCGCAACCAGAACACCAACGCGCCGGTCGGCAAGGTGCGCGGCGAGCTCGACGAGAAGAGCATCCGCCTGGTCGGCCGCATCGAGCGTCCGGAAGAGTTCCAGCAGGTGGTGGTCAAGCGCAACGGCAACGAGCTGGTGCGCCTGGCGCAGGTGGCGACCATCGAGGACGGCTTCGCCGAGATCAACAGCCTGAGCGTGCGCTCGGGCAAGCCGAACGTCGGCATTTCCGTGACCCGCTCGCGCGACGCCTCGACCGTGACGGTGGCCAAGAAAATCCGCACCATGGCCGAGGAAATGCAAAAGGAACTGCCGCCCGGCACCACCCTGGAAGTGACCCAGGACGACGGCAAAAACGCCGAGAACAGCCTCAACAACGTGATCGAATCGCTGATCTTCGGCGCCGGCCTGACCATCTTCGTGGTGTACGCCTTCCTGAACTCGTGGCGTTCGACCTTGATCACCGCGCTGTCGCTGCCGACCTCGGTGCTGGCCGCCTTCATCGGCGTCTGGCTGTGCGGCTTCACCTTGAACTTCATGACCCTGCTGGGCCTGTCGCTGGCGATCGGCGTGCTGATCGATGACGCCATCGTGGTGCGGGAAAACATCGTGCGCCACATGCAGATGGGCGCCGATCGCCGCACCGCCGCGATGAAGGGCACCGCCGAGATCGGCATGGCGGTGGCCGCGACCACCTTCTCCATCATGGCCGTGTTCATTCCGGTAGCCTTCATGCCGGGCATCACCGGCGAATGGTTCCGTCCGTTCGCGCTGACCGTGACCTGCTCGGTGGCGGTGTCGCTGGTGATCTCGTTCACGCTCGACCCGATGCTGTCGGCCTTCTGGGGCGATCCGCCGGACCACCACACCGCGCCGCGCAAGGGCTTCGAGAAGGTGCTGCAGCGCTTCAATGACTGGTTCGACCATCAGGCCGACCGCTACGGCTACGTCATCGAATGGGCGCTGCATCACCGCCGGTCGATGGTGGTGATCGCCGTGGTCAGCCTGGTCGCGGCGCTGGCGCTGCAGGCCAAGTTCGGCGGCGCCAGCTTCGTGCCGTCGTCGGACTGGGGCACCATCGCCATCGACGTGCGCACGCCGTCGTCGAGCAGCCTGGAGTACTCGCGCCTGAAGCTGGAGAAGGCCGCCGTGATCGCCCGCTCGATCAAGGAAACCAAGGAAACCAATAGCTACGTCAACCTCAGCGGCGGCCGCGTCTATGTCGACATCGGCAAGAAGACCGAGCGCAAGCGCGGCGTGGTCGAGGTGGCCAAGGAGCTGCGGCAGAAGCTGGCCGGCCTGGTCGGCGCCGAATACACCGTGCTGGACGACCTGAGCAATGGCGCCCGCAAGCCGGTGCAGATCGAATTCACCGGCCTCGATTCGCGCAAGCTGATGGAGATCACCAACGCCTATATGGAGCGCCTGCGCAAGGTGCCGGGCGCGGTCGACGTCGGCCTGTCCGAGCTGGACCCGAAGGACGAGCTGCAGATCGAACTGAACCGTGGCCTGGCCAACTCGATGGGCATCGCCGCCGGCGACGCCGCGCAAGCCTTGCGCGTCGCCTTCGCCGGCATCGAGGTGGGCGACTGGGTCGACCCGACCGGCGAATCGCGCGACGTCGCGGTGCGGCTGGCGCCGGAAGACCGCACCAGCTCGGAGAACATCGAGCGCCTGCCGATCGCCGTCGCCGGCACCAACCAGATGGTGCCGCTGGACCAGATCGCCCGCGTGACGATGGGCAAGGGCCCGTCCACCATCAAGCACAAGGACGGCAAGCGGGTGATCACGGTCACCGCCAACGTCGAGAACCGTTCGCCGGGCGAAGTGACCAGCGACGCCATGAAACTGGTCAAGGACATCGACTTCCCGCCGGGCTACGGCCTGAACCTGGGCGGCGCCGGCAAGGACATGAACGAGGTGTTCGGCGCCATGCTGATCGCGCTGGTCGCCGGCGTCGGCCTGATGTATCTGATCCTGGTGATGCAGTTTGGTTCCTTCACGGCGCCGATCGCGGTGATGCTGTCGCTGCCGCTGTCGCTGATCGGCGTGGTGCTGGGCCTGCTGCTGACCGGCAGCACCATCAACCTGATGAGTCTGATCGGGGTGATCATGCTGATGGGCCTGGTGGCGAAGAACGCCATCCTGCTGCTGGACGCGGCGCGCAAGCGCGAGGAAGAGGGCTACGGCCGCGAGGACGCGCTGATGTACGCCGGCCGCATGCGCCTGCGTCCGATCCTGATGACGACCCTGGCGCTGATCGCCGGCATGCTCCCGGTCGCGCTGGGCCTGGGCGAGGGCGGCGAGTTCTACCGTCCGATGGCGATCGCCATCATCGGCGGCACCATCACTTCGACCCTGCTGACCCTGCTGATGGTGCCGACCTTCTACGACAGCATCGAGATCAGCAAGGACCGCATGATCGCCAAGTTCCAGCGCCGTTCGGTGCGCTGGAGCGCCGCGCCGGCGCTGCTGGTGACGCTGGTCGAAGCGCTGCTGACCATCGTCTTCGTGCGCTGGATCTTCCGTCAGGTCATGCGGCTGGTGCACAAGCTCACCGGCCGGGGCGGCCGCAAGAACGTCCCCGCCGAGCCGGTGGTCGAGGAACGAAAGATTGCTTAATTGAATTTTTAATTAATCAAAGGAAAGGGTCTTCGGACCCTTTTTTTACGCCTGACCTGCAGAGCAGGTGCTCGGTTTCAAGGCATTAATTAGTGCGAACCCTCTAACGTCTTGCCTTTTTAAATGTTTTACTTATGTAGTATGCTGCTGGCCTTCCTGCACCGAGCCCGGCTTTTGCTAGTTTGGCATGCTGCGGGCCGACAGAACATATAAAGAAAAGAGACCCTCCATGCAAGTAAAACACCTCACCCTCGTCATCGCCGCCGCACTGGCCGCCACCTCCTTCGGCGCCAACGCGTCGGGCTACCGTTTCGGCGCGCAGAGCGTCGCCGGCCAGGGCACGGCGGACGCCAACGGCGCCGAAGCCGTCGATGCGTCGACCATCTTCTACAACCCGGCCGGCCTGTCGCGCCTGGACGGCACCCAGATCACCGCCGGCGCCACCGTGGTCGTGCCGCACTCGACCTACAACGACAACGGTTCGACCCATTTCACCGGTCAGCCGACCAACGGCACCCCGGCCAAGGACTACGCGCCGGACTCGGTGACCGCGCCGTCGCTGTACATCAGCAAGAAGATCAACGACCAGTGGGCCGCCGGCCTGGGCCTGTACGTGCCGTACGGCACCAAGCTCGACTACGGCAATACCTGGAGCGGCCGCTACGCGCTGACCAACGTCAAGCTGGAATCGGTCACGCTGAACCCGTCGGTGTCGTTCAAGCTGAATGAACACCACGCCTTCGGCTTCGGTATCGACGCCGAATTCATGAAGGCCAAGCTGGGCCAGGCGGTGGACGTGCCGGGCTCGATCGCCGCGCTGTCGAGCGGCCCTGGCGCCGCGCAAGGCGCGCTGCTGATCAAGCAGATCGCCGCGCTGGGCGGCAACCCTGCGCTGCTGCGCTCGGTGCAGGACGGCCACGGCTCGAACGAAGCCAAGGACTGGGGCTGGGGCTTCAACCTGGGCTATATGTTCACGCTGGATGAGAACACCCGCTTCGGCCTGGCCTACCGGTCGTCGATCTCGCACCAGCTGCGCGGCAGCACCGTGTGGGACTTCTCGCAAGTGACCACCGACCCGATCGTCAACAAGGTGCTGGCCGCCGCGTCGCACAAGGTCAACTCGGCCGCGCTGGTGACGCTGCGCACGCCGGAAACCCTGTCGGCCAACGTGTTCCACCAGTTCGACGCGAAATGGGCCGGCATGGCCGACGTGACCTTCACCCGCAACAACCGCATGGGCGACCTGGACATCCAGTTCCCTGGCACCGGCGAAGGCGCGGAAGTGATCCGTCAGCAGTGGAAGAACACTGTGCGCGTTTCGCTGGGCGGCAACTACACCTACAGCCCGGCCCTGACCTTGCGCGCCGGCGTGGCCTACGACGAGTCGCCGGTCAAGAGCCCCGAGCTGACCCACCCGGCGCTGCCGGACAGCGACCGCATGCAATACTCGGTCGGCGCCAACTGGAAGCTGACGCCGCGTTCGTCGATTGATTTCGCCTACAGCTACCTGGACTTCAAGGATGCGAAGCTGAACTACACCAACCAGTGCAACCCGCTGTCGACCACCTGCACCGGCAACGGCGAAACCACCCGCGGCACCTACCAGACCCATCTGTCGCTGATCGCCTTGTCCTACAACTACAAGTTCTGATCCGGAACGACGTAGCGCGAAAGGGCCCTTCGGGGCCCTTTTTTTATTTCGTGGCCGGCGGTGGTGGTGTCGTGCTGTCGCTCGGCGCCGGTGGGGTGGTGGCCGGCGGCGGCGCGGTGTCGGCTGGCGGCGCCGCCGGCGCGGGCGTGGCGGCCGGCGTGGTGGTCGATTCCGGCGTGGTCACCGGCTGGTCGGCCGGACGCTTGTTGCAACCGCCCAGCAGCGTGAGCGCCACCGCCGCGCCCAAGACGACTTTGGCTAAATAGAAGGTAGTCATGAGTCTTTCCTTTCGGTTAAAAGAGAAGGTTAGACAAGGCCCCGCGCCGCCGGTTCAGTTTTTAAACGCGGTGTCAGTGCCGACATTCGGACACGAGCTGAGCCGTAGCGGTCGCTACGGCTCAGCTCGTGTCCGAATGTCGGCACTGACACCTTGGGTTTGTTTAGGCCGCCTGGCGCTCGCTGTCGATCGCCGGTTCGGCGTCGCTGTTGAAGATGGCCAGGTCGGTTTCGCCCAGCACCCGGCTGGTGACGGCGCCGGCCGCGATCGAGCCGCTGACGTTGAGCGCGGTGCGGCCCATGTCGATCAGCGGCTCGATCGAGATCAGCAACCCGGCCAGCGCCACCGGCAAATTCATCGACGACAGCACGATCAGCGCGGCGAACGTGGCGCCGCCGCCCACCCCGGCCACTCCCACCGAGCCGATCGTGATGATCGCCAGCAGCGGCGCGATGAAGCTCACCGTGAACGGATCGACGCCGACCGTCGGCGCGATCATCACCGCCAGCATCGCCGGGTAGATGCCGGCGCAGCCGTTCTGGCCGATCGTGGCGCCGAACGAGGCGGCGAAGTTGGCGATGCCTTCCGAGGTGCCCAGCCGCCGGGTCTGCGTCTGCACGCTCAGCGGGATGGCGCCGGCGCTGCTGCGCGAGGTGAAGGCGAAGGTCAATACCGGCAGGATCTTGGCGGCGTAGCGCAGCGGGTTGAGGCCGATGCCGCTGACGATCAGCAGGTGCACGCCGAACATCAGGATCAGCGCGCTGTACGAGGCCAGCACGAAGTCGATCAGGTGCAGGATGTCGGCGTAGCTGGAGGTCGACACCATCTGCGCCATCAGCGCGAACACGCCGTACGGCGTCAGCCGCAGCACCAGCGCGACGATGCGCATCACGATGGCGTGCGCCACCTCGATGAAACGGGCGAAGGCGGCGAAAATGTCCGGCTTGGCGGCGTGGATGCCGGTGGCGGCGATGCCGATGAACACCGAGAAAATCACCACCGCGATGGTCGAGGTCTTGCGCCCGCCCGTCATGTCGAAGAAGGGATTGGCGGGGATGAAGCTCAACAGCATGCTCGGCAGCGAGATCGCCTGCGCCGCCTCGACCTTGCCCTGCAGGTAGACGCCGCGCGCGATGTCGGCGGCCGAGGCCGTCAGGCCGACCGCGCTCAAATGGAAGGCCTTGGCCATCAGGATGCCGAGCCCGGCCGCGATCAGCGTGGTCACCATCAGCGTGCCGATGGTCAGCCCGCTGATCTTGCCCAGCGAATTGATGCCCCTGAGCTTGAGGATGGCGCCGATGATCGACACCATGATCAGCGGCATGACGATCATTTGCAACAGCTTGACATAGCCGGAGCCGACGATGTCGAGGTACTCGCCGGTGGTTTTCAGCTCGGCCGCGCCGGCGCCGTAGATCGCCTGCAGCGCCGCGCCCAGCACCACGCCCAGCCCCATGCCGGTGAACACCCGCACCGAAAAGGACGCCTGCCTGCGCTGCAGCGCGTACAGCACGCCGAGCAGGATCGCCGCCGCCAGCAGATTGAAGATCACGTGGATTGCCATGGTTTGCCCTTTGCTTCACAAATGAATTTTTTTAACCGACCGGTCATTCTATGGGCTATCCGGCGACCGGAGGCAGCCGTCGGGTCGAATATTTGGCTATATAGCCATGCGAATTATTTATATAAACACTTTATTTCTACCTGTAACTCCGGCGTACAATCAAATTGCATGTCTCACATCACCCTGTCAGGAGCTTCCGTATGGCGATCGCAAACATGAAAGTGGGTACCCGGCTCAGCCTGGGGTTCGGGCTGGTGCTGGCGTTGATGCTGCTGATCGCGTTGCTGGGCGTGTTCAACATGAGCACGATCCATGCCAAGCTTGAACGCATCGTCAATGAGAATGTGGCCAAGACCGAGCAGGTCAGCATCATGTCGGAGTCCGTGCACGTCGTGGCCCGCGTGGTGCGTTCGGTGGTGCTGCTGAACGACGAGGCGGCCATCCGCGCCGAGCTGGCCAAGGTCCAGACGGCGCGCGCCGCCTACGACCAGGCGCTGGCCGCCCTGGGCAAGATGAACGCCACGCCGCAGGGGCTGGCGATCCGCCAGCGCATCGCCGACATGGCGCTGCAGGTGCGGCCGATGAACAGCAAGGTCCTGGAGCTGGCGCTGGCCAACCGCGACGAGGAGGCCACGACGCTGCTGATGCAGCAGGCCGGCCCCGCCACGCAGAAATGGCAGGATGCGCTGGACGAGTTCGCCGCGCTGCAAAAAGCCAACAACCAGGCCGACGCCGCCGCCGCGACCTCGGCCTACGAGCGCGCCCGCTGGCTGATGCTGGTGCTGAGCGGCATCGCCGTGGCGGTGGGCGCCGCGGCCGCCGTGCTGATCGCGCGCACCCTGCTGCGCCAGCTGGGCGGCGAGCCGGACTACGCCGCCGAAGTGGCCGGCCGCATCGCCGCCGGCGACCTGACCGTCAACGTGAGCACCAGGAGCGGCGACGACGGCAGCATGCTGCTGGCCATGAAGCAGATGCGCGACGCGCTGGCGACCATCGTCGGCGAGGTGCGCGGCGGCACCGAGGCGATCGCCTCGGCGGCGAGCCAGATCGCCAGCGGCAACCAGGATTTGTCGGCGCGCACCGAGCAGCAGGCCAGTTCGCTGGAGGAGACCGCGTCGTCGATGGAGGAGCTGACCAGCGCGGTGCGCCAGAACAACGACAACGCGCGCCAGGCCAACCAGCTGGCGCTGTCGGCCTCGGCGGTGGCGCAGCAGGGCGGGACGGTGGTGTCGCAGGTGGTCGGTACCATGGGCGAGATCAACGATTCATCGCGCAAGATCGTCGACATCATCGCGGTGATCGACGGCATCGCGTTCCAGACCAATATCCTGGCCCTGAACGCGGCGGTGGAAGCGGCCCGCGCCGGCGAGCAGGGGCGCGGTTTCGCGGTGGTGGCGTCGGAGGTGCGCAACCTGGCGCAGCGCTCGGCGTCGGCCGCCAAGGAAATCAAGGAACTGATCGGCGATTCGGTCGAGAAGGTGGGGATCGGCAGCAAGCTGGTCGAGCAGGCCGGGCGGACCATGGAGGAAGTGGTGGCCAGCGTGCAGCGCGTGACCGATATCATGGCCGACATTTCGACGGCGGGCGACGAGCAGAGCGCCGGCATCGAACAGATCAATCAGGCCATCAGCGAGATGGATACGGTGACGCAGCAGAACGCGGCCCTGGTCGAAGAGGCCGCCGCAGCGGCCGAGGCGATGCAGCAGCAGGCCGCCAATCTGGAGCGGGTGGTCGGCGTGTTCCAGCTCGATGGGCCGGTGCGCGGCATGGCGCCCGCCGCGGCGGTGCGCAGGCCGGCGCCGTCCAGGCCGGCGGCGCCCAAGCCGTCGCCGACCCGCGCGGTGGCGGCCGCCAAGCCGAAGCAGCGCCTGACCAGCACGGCCGGCAGCGCCGACTGGGAAGAATTCTAGGCCGGCAGCCAGATATCGAAGCGGGTCCGGCCGTCGCCGCCGGCGGCCAGGCGGTAGGGGTAGCCGTGCCGGTTCAGCACCTCGCGCACGAACAGCAGGCCGATGCCCTGGCCGCCTTTCTTGGTGGTGAAGAAAGGCGTGAATAATTGCCGCGCCGGCACGTCGCCCAGCAGGTTGCCGCTGTCGATCACCGACAGCCGCACGCCGTCGTCCTCGCGCGCCAGCACGAACTCGATGCGCTTGTCGGCGGCCGCGCCGGCTTCCACCGCCTCCATCGCGTTTTTCACCACGTTCAGCAGCGCTTGCTCCATCAGGTGCCGGTCCAGCGCCAGCGGCGCGATCTCGTCGCAGCGCTGCCAGCCGATGTGGATGCCCCGGCTGCGGCACGGCTCGCGATATAGATAGAGGATGTCGTCCATGATGTCGCGCACGGCGTTGGGGCGCAGCTCCGGCGCCGGCATCTTGACCACCCGCGTGAAGCGTTCGATGAACTCGCCCAGGCTGACGTTGCGTCGCTTGACGGCGACGATGGCGGTGCTGAAGTCGTCACCGTCGCGCTCGGCCAGCTGGCTGCGGTAGTACAGCAGCGAGTCCAGCACCGAGCCGGTGGCGGCGACGGTGTTGTTGACCTCGTGCGCGAGGACGCGGATCAGCTTGTCGTAGGTGGCTTTCTCCGAGCTTTCCAGTTCCTCGGTCAGTTCCTCGACCAGCAGGAAGTGGCGGGCGAAGCCGCGATCGTAGAAATGACCGCGCTGGCCCCGGTAGCGGCGGCCGTCGGCGTCGGTCAGCATCTGGCTGTCGCCGGGCGGCAGGGCGTCCAGCTGCGCCAGCAGGCTCGGCGCGTCGTGGCCGGCAAGGCATTCGGCCAGCGTCCTGCCCTTGGCCTGCGCCAGGCCCGGCAAGGCCTGCGCGCTGGCGTTGAGCAGGCTGACGCGGCCGTCGAAGTCGAACACGATGACGGCGCTGGGCGTCGCCTCCAGCAGGCGGTCGAGGAAGCCTTGCTGTTCGCCGATCTGCAGGCGCTCTTGATACAGCGCGCCGAGCATGGTGTTGAACAGCTGGACCAGTTCGTTGAGTTCGGCGTCGCCGCTTTGCTGCAGGCGGGCGGCGTAGTGCTGGTCCTGCAGCAGATCGTGGAAGTGACGGGTGTAGCCCAGCGGCTCGAGCGCGCGGCGGATCAGGCGCAGGCCGATGAACAGACTCAGCGTGACCACTGCCTCCAACGCCAGCATGGTCAGCGGTACGCTGCGAAACAGCAGCACCGTAATGCCGAGGAAGAGCACGTGTACCGCGATCAGGTAGGCGTACAAGCGCCGCCGCAGACTCATGGACGGCGTTCGCCCATGCGCGCGCCGACGCCGGCGTGACCGACGTTGCCGTCGCCGTCGGCGTTGTCCGCCGCGCCGAGGCCGTGGCGTTCCAGCCGGCGGTACAATGCGGTACGGCTCAGTCCCAACGCCTTGGCCACGCGCGAGATATTGCCTTGATGCTGCTCCAGCGCGTGGGCGATCATGTGGCGCTCGACCTGCTCCAAGGTCATGCCGTCGACGCCGAGGCGCTGGCCACCGAGCGCGCCGCCATGCTCGTGCTGCTCGGCCGCGATGAAGTCGGCCTGGCGCAACTCGGTCCTGCCGACCAGCAGCAGCGTGCGTTCCAGCGTCTGCTTGAGCTGACGGATATTGCCCGGCCATGGTTGCGCGCTCAGCCACTCCAGCGCCTGCGCTGCGATGCTCGCCGGCGCCAGGCCATAGCTGGCCGAGACTTCGCCGATGATATGGCGCGCCAGCAGCGGGATATCGCTGCGCCGTTCACGCAGCGGCGGCAGCCGGATCGTGATCAGGTTCAGCCGATAAAACAGATCCTCGCGGAACTCGCCGCCCGCCACCAGCGCGGCCAGCTCGCGGTTGGTGGCCGACACCACGCGGATGTCGGCCCGCTCGGTGCGGCTGGCACCGACCGGCTGGTACGTCTGGTCCTGCAGCACGCGCAGCAGTTTGACCTGGTCGGCGCGATTCAGTTCGCCGATCTCATCGAGAAACAGCGTGCCCTCGTGCGCGCTGGCGACGTGGCCCTTGCGGTCGGTCTTGGCGTCGGTGAAGGCGCCGCGTACGTGGCCGAACATCTCGCTCTCGAACAGCGACGGCGTGATCGCGCCCATGTTGATCTTGACGATGGGATGCGCCGCGCGCGGGCTGTTGCGGTGGATGGCGTCGGCGATCAGTTCCTTGCCGCAGCCGCTCTCGCCGAGGATCAGCACCGGCGCGCGCGTGGCCGCGACCTGGCCGATGGTCGCCAGCACCTTCAGCAGGCGCGGGTGCTCGCCGACGATGCCGCTGAAGTCGAACTGCGCATCGAGCGCCTGGCGCGACGCGCGCGCGGCCGGCGCCGGCTCGGCCGTCTCCAGCGTGGCGTGGATCAGCGCGGCCAGTTGCGTGTTGTCCCATGGCTTGGTGAAGAAGTTGGCGGCGCCGGCCTGCACGCCGCGCACCGCCAGCGCGATCGAACCCCAGGCCGTCATCAGCAGCACCGGCAGTGTGGGCCGGGCCTGCTTGATGTCGGCGAGCAGCTGCAAGCCTTCCTCGCCGCTGGTCTGCAGCGAGAAGTTCATGTCCTGCAGGACCAGGTCGACCGGTTGCGAGGTTGAACCCCGCAACAGCGCCAGCGCCTGCGCCGGATCGTCGCAGCACAGCGGCTCGAAGCCGGCTTGCTTGAGCAGCAGGGCCAGCGACACCTGGACCGCGCTGTCGTCGTCGACGATGAGGATGCGTTGCTTACGGGATGAGTCCATCGATTCAAACAGCCTTATTCATAGTGCAGCGCCTGTGTCGGGCTGAGGCGCGCGGCGCGCCAGCCGGGGTAGAGCGAACACAGCAAGGATAGCAGATAGATCACACCCGCCGATAGCGCCGCCGAGGCCAGGAATACCGGCCAGCTCAGACTTTCGCCGAACACGCCGGTCAGCGGCAGCTGCACCAGCAGCACCATCGCCACCGCGATCGCGCCGGTGCTCAGCAGCAGCTGCTCGACGACGATCTGGCGGTAGATGCTGCCGGCGTCGGCGCCCAGCGCGCGGCGCAGGCCGATCTCCGGGATGCGCTGCGTGGTGTTTTGCCACAGCACGCCGAACAGGCCGAAGGCCACCATCACCAGCAGGAAGGCGGCGATCACCGACATCAGCATCAGCGGCACCATCTGCAGCGTCAGCATCGACTTGCGGCCTTCGCTCAGCGGCACGATGACGTAGGACCATTCGCCGTGCAGCTGCTTGAGCCGCGCGTTGAGCTTGCTCTCGAAGGTGCGCGGCGTGCCCGGCTTGAGCTTGAGCAGGATGGTCATCGCCGGATCCTTGCCGACGCCGGGGATAAAGCGCGGCAGCATGAATTCGACCGGGTCCATGTATTCGCCGTGCGAGCGGAAGTGTTCCACCACCGCGCTGACGCGGTAGCGCTGCGGCTTGTCCTTGTCCTCGGCGCTGATGTAGACCTGGCCGATGGCGGATTTTCCGGGGAACAGCTTGTCGGCCAGACGGCGGTTGATGACCACCGGCGCGGCGTCGGCGGCGTCATCGGCGGTGGAGAACCAGCGGCCCTCGGCCGGCGCCATGTCCATTGCGGCGAAGAAGTCGTCGGTGACGGCCAGCGCATCGAGCTGCATCAGCTTGCTGCCGTCCGGCAGCGAGTACTTGCCGGTCCAGCGCGACATCTCATACGGGGCGAACGAAGTGAAGGCGACCTTGTCCACTTCCGGTAGATCCAGCAGGCTGCGTTTCAGGGTGTCGTACATGGCGGCGTCGTTGGGGATTTCCTGCGCCGCGCGGATACTGACCGACCACTGGTCGCGCCACGCGAAGCCGATCGGCATCTGGTACAGCTGGTAGTTGCGGACGGCGAAGGCGGCAATTGCGAACACGACCAGGAAGGCCAGCAGGATTTCCAGGCTCAGCATCATGTTGCGCGACTTGCGCTTCCAGATCAGCTTTAATAAATGGCGCAGCATTATGCGTTTCCTTTCAAGGCGTGGACCGGATCGAGCCGGGACATTTTCCAGGCCGGGATCACGCCCGACAGCACGCCGAATACCAGCGTGATCAACAGGCCGTAGCCGAACACGGCGAGGTTGAGGTGGACCTTCAGGTAGGGGATCAGGCCGGAGCCTTCCAGCCACCACAGCACGCCGGCGGCGCAGGCCAGGCCGAGCACGCCCCCGGCCAGGCACAGCAGCACGTTCTCCAGCACCAGTTGCGCCACCAGCTGACGGCTGGTGGCGCCGAAGGCCTTGCGCACGCCGATCTCGCTGCTGCGCTCCATGATGCGGCCGACGTTCAGGTTGATCAGGTTCAGCGCGGGCAGCGTCATGAACAGCAGCATCAGCACCACGATGCTGGCCACCAGCTTGGCGGCGCCGGAATCTTCGGTGCGGCTGTTGAGCAGGGTGCGGGCGAACAGCTCCAGCTTGGAATCGCCCCAGATGCGCGTGACGTTGAACCGGGTCGGATCGTCGTACACCACGGTCTTGGCGATGCGAATGATGTCCTGCTTAATGGCCGGCAGGTCTTCCGCCTTGTGCGCCAGGATCATGGCGGTGTAGCCGCCGAACATCGCATTCTTGTAGTCGCTCGACGGCTGCGTGGTGACCGGCACCCACATATCGGCGAAGGCGTTGACGTGCAGCTCATCCTCGACCACGCCGATGACGCTGAACATCTGGCCGCCGGCGCTGAACTTCTGGTCCAGATAGGCCTTGCCGGGAAACAGCTTGCGCGCCGTGGACTGGTTCAGCACCGCGACCATGCGGCCCTGCGCCACGTCGTCGGCGTTGAACAGGCGGCCGGAGATCAGCTTGAAGTCGAGGATCTTCCAGTACTCGGCATCGGTGTGGCGGATCAGCACGTCGCTGACCTGGTCGCTCTGGTAGACCGACACCGATTGCGGGAAGCTCGTCGCCGAGACCGCCTCCACTCCCTGCATCGGCTTCAGGTATTTGTCGATCAGCTTGTAGCCCAGCGTGCCGTTGCGCATGCCGCCCTTGTTGGTGTGGCTGGACTGCATCATGAGCATTTGCACGAAGCGTTCGCTCTTGCCTTCGACGCCGGTGGGCGAGAAGGTGTTTTGCAGCAGCGCCGTGACCACCATCAGCACCACCAGCGTCAGCACGATGCACAGCAGGTTGATCGCGGTGAACAGCTTGCGGCGCATGAAGACTTTCCACGCGGTCAGCAGATAATTTCTGAACATGACGGCTCCTTAAGCGACCAGCTGGCCGTCGAACACGCGCACGATGCGGCCGGCCATCTTGGCTTCCTGCTCGTTGTGGGTGACCATCACCACGGTCGTGCCTTCGCTGTGCAGCTTGAGCAGGATGTCCATGACTTCCTGGCCCATCTTGCTGTCGAGGTTGCCGGTCGGCTCGTCGGCCAGCAAGACCTGGGGCTGGCCGACGATGGCGCGGGCGATCGCCACGCGCTGCTGCTGGCCGCCGGACAGCTGGTTCGGGTAATGGTCCATGCGCGCGCCGAGGCCGACTTTTTCCAGCGCTTCGCGCGCCAGCCGCTGGCGCTTCTTGGCCGAGAGGTCGCGGTACAGCAGCGGCAGTTCGACGTTGTCGATCACGCGCAGGTCGTTGATCAGGTGGAAGCTCTGGAAGATGAAGCCGAAGGTGCTGTTGCGCAGCTTGGCCACCTGCTTGTCCTTGTACGACGCGACCGGCGCGCCGTCGATGTGGATGGCGCCGCTGCCGGGGCGGTCGAGCAGGCCGATCAGATTGAGCAGCGTGCTCTTGCCGCAGCCGCTGGGGCCCATCAGGCAGACGAATTCGGCTTTGGCGACGTGCAGGTCGATGTCTTTCAGGGCCAGGGTTTCGACCTTGTCGGTCTGGTAGGTTTTGCTGACGTTGTGCAGGCGGATCATGGATGAGCTTTCTTTATTGGAGTTATTTGACTATGCGGACGCTGTCGCGTTCCCTGTAGCGGCTGGTGTCGGAGATGATGAGACGGTCGCCGGCGCGCGCGCCGGAGAGGATTTCGACGGACTTGCCGTCGCTGGCGCCGATGTCGAGCGTGGTCTTGCGGGCGACGCCGTCGCGCACCACGAACACGTCCTGCGGGCCGCGGCCATTGAAGGCCGGGCCGTAGTCGGCGAGCAGGGTGTTTTTCTTTTGCTCGGTGAGGATGTTGACTTCGACCCGCAGCTTGTTGCGCAGTATGGCGTGATTCGGCTGGGCCAGCGTGACCAGCAGCTTGACGGTGCCGTTCTGGATTTCCGGCAGCACGGTCTGCACCTGGCCGTCGAGCTTGACGTTGCCTTGCTCGACCAGCACCTTCTGTCCGGCGCCCAGCGCGCGGGCGTGGAAGTCGGACAGCGAGGCTTCGACCTTGTAGTTGTTCAGCTCGGAGACCTTGGCGACCAGCTGGCCGGTGGCGACGCTGGCGCCTTCGTCCGCCAGCAGCCAGCTGAGCATGCCGGCGAAGGGCGCGCGCACCTGGGTTTGCGCCAGCAGTTCCTGCTGTTGCAGCAGCTGCTTTTGCAGGATGTTTTTTTGCAGCCGCGCGCCTTCGATATTGCTGGAGGTGACGCGCTTGCTGTCGGCGATCTGCTCGTGCTGCTGGCGCAGCTGGATCTCGTTGCGCTTGACGTTGAGTTCGGCCGTCAGCAAATCCTCGGCGGAGACGCCGCCGGCCTTGCGCAAGGTCTGGTAGCGGCCGAGCTTGACGCGGGTCGCTTCCAGGTCCAGCTCCAGCAGCTCGATGGCGCTGACCAGCTGCTTGCGCTTCTGTTCCATTTCCAGGGTCAGCGCGAGGATGCGGTTTTCCTGCTGCGCCAGTTGTTCGCGGATGGCGTCGATGGCGAGCAGGATGGTGCGGTTGTCGAGCTCCAGCAGCAGATCCCCCGCCTGCACCTGCTGGCCGAGCTTGGCCTGGACCTTGGCGACGCGGGTCTGGATCGGGCTGGAGACGAATTCCTCGTGGACCGGGATGACGATGCCGGCCGCGTTGATGGTGTTGGCGATATTGCCGACGCGGACCTCGGCCAGCATCACGTCGCCGGCGTCGACGCTGGGGCTGACGGCGCGGTTGATGCCCCAGGCGGCAACGCACAGTGTAGCGAGCAGGGCGGCGATAGCCAGCGCGGTCTTGCGCTGGCGGCGGGCGATGATGGCGGGGTTGAGGGCTTGATCCATGCCATCGCTATTGCAAGCCCCGTGCCACACGTTTGATCAAAGGACAAAACCATATAAATCAAAGGCCTAGCATGGTCAGGTTGTGGCGCCGCGGGCACGGCGTTTGCCCGCCTCCGCGCACCACCGTCCGGAAACGGACACCCCAAACATAACAGGAGACATCATGGAACCTCTTCAATTCGTAGCTTGGGTAATCGTACATATAGCCGTACCGATCTTCGCGCCGATTGCGCTGCTTCCGTTATTAGGTATAGGCGTTACCTTCAGGAAGTCGGCGCATGGAATTGTTCGTAATGCGGTGAAAAATGGCCAGTTGTTGTGGGTAGCAATATCCATGAGCGCTGGCTGCTGCTACGAGCTTGCGGGCTACCTTGAACACGCCGTTCCGCCAGGACGCAACATGGCATGGACGTGCTGGGGATTTTGGTATTTATCATAGCTATATCGGCAGTGCTGGTGATGGTTGGCGCTATCGATGCGCTGGAGGATGAAGGCAATATATCGGACGAAAGGCCTTCAAGGATAATGCTAATATCGATGGTGCTCACAGCGGCAACCGCCGTCGTATTTTCTGTAGTCCATTTTTTGATTAGTTATTAGCGTTGCGGAGGCTAATATGAAAAATCCGGTTCACTCTTTTCTTGAGTATCTGTCGGTGCGCGAGCAGCGCTACCGCCTCGCGAATCGCTTGACGGCGATTGCTGTAGCGTATGGAGCCATTTTGACTATTTGGGTCATCGCTTACTCCATACTGCGCTAGACGAGGCGCTTGCTCATGCCGGTGTAGGAAAAGCTTAGTCCGTCGATGCGGAACATGTCGGGGATCTCGCCGGTTTTCTGGAAGCCGGCGCGGTCGTAGAGTTTGATTGCTGGCGCGTTCGCCGACAGCACCTGCAAGTCGATCCACGCGAAGCCGGCTTCGACCGCCCACTGCTCCGCATGCGCGATCAGGCGGCTGCCTAACCCAAGCTGACGATGGCCGCGCTGCACGCCCATCCCCAGCAGACAACGATGCGCCGCATATCGCTCCGCATGCGCGCGCAGGTCGATGTGGCCGATGATCGTTCCGCCCGCATCGCGCACCACCCACACCCGCCGCCATCCCGCAGAACCCACTTCCGTCCGCATCCCCATCTTGAAAGCCTCCGCCTTATCCACCGGGAAGCGCGACGCATCGCGCGACAGCGGCTGGAAATACAGCGAGTCCCCGTTATCCGACAGGTGGTCGTTCAGGTAATCGAGGAAGGCGTCAAAGCCAGCAGGGCCCAGCGGTTCGATAGGATTCATTTTTTAATGTGGAAATTTGCCAACGAATAAGTTATAGCGATGTGTTACGGTAATGTCCAGAACATCCGTATCACGGAGGAATCGTGCGCATACAAAATTGCGGCTTGATGTTGTTGGGCCTGTCTGCACTGGCTGGTGCTGCGGAGCCGGATGAGATCGTCACCGACCGGCCGGATTTCGTCGAGTCCAGCAACGTCGTCGGCAAAGGCCGCTTTCAGATCGAAACCAGCCTCGCGCAGGAGCGCAACAAGGCCAACGGCTTTAAAGAACGAACCTGGTCCACCCCCACCTTGCTACGCTACGGCATCAGCGAGTCGCTGGAACTGCGCCTCGAGACCGATGGCCGCATGCGCGCCACCACCGACAATCTGAACACCGGCGCCCGCGTCACCGAGAGCGGCTACGCCGATAGCGCGCTCGGCGTCAAATGGCATATGGCCGACGAGAACGGCTGGTTTCCGTCGCTGGGCGTGCTGGCCCACGTCGACCTCGACTCCGGCTCCAGCGCCTTCCGCGCGCCGGGCACCGGCGGCTCGCTGCGCCTGGCCGCCGAGTGGGAATTGCCCGACGAATTTTCGCTGGGCGTGATGCCCGGCCTGGCGACCCAGCGCAGCGATGACGGCGGGCGCTACACCAGCGCCATCTTCGGCATCGTGCTCGGCAAGGGATGGACCGACCGCTTCCGTACCTTCGTCGAATATTCGGCGCCGCAGATCGCCCGCGCGCGCAACGGCGGTTCCGTCACCACCTTCGACGTCGGCGGCGCTTACCTGATCGCCGACAACATGCAGGTCGATGCCGCCGTCTCGCGCGGCCTCAACAAGAACACGCCGGACTGGAGCTGGACCGTCGGCTTTTCCATCAAGTTTTAATCCTCAGGGGATGTCATGCATGTGACGATCAAGCGGCGCTTGCTGTTGTCCAATCTGGTCACGCTGGCGTTCGTCAGCCTGGTGGGCGTGGTGGGCTACGCCGCAGTGCAGGTGCTGGATGCGTCGATGGATGCGATCAGCAACAACAGCGCAGCAATGAAGGACCAGCTGCAGGCCGACCAGGCGCACGACGCCTTGCGCGCCGATGTGCTCGCGGCGCGGCTGGCCAGCGAGAAAAACGATCCGGCCGAGATCAAGGAAGTGCGCGCCGACACGGCCGAGCATCTCGCGCTGTTCCGCAAGCTGATCAAGGCGATGGATGCCGCCAGCACCGACGCCGAGGTCAAGCAGGCGATGCAACAGGTGCGGCCCGACGTGGACCGTTATCTGAAGAGCGCCGAGGAAATGGTCGAGCTGTCGCTGAGCGACAAGGAGCAGGCGCAGGCGAAGTTCCCGGCCTTCATGGACAGCTTCCGCGTGCTGGAAAAGAGCATGGCGGCGTTGAGCGATCTGATCGAAAAAAATTCCGACGCGAGCAAGGCGGTCGGCGATGCGGCGGTGCTCAGGTCGTATTACCAGATCGCCGGCTTTTCGCTGCTGGCGGTGGTGGTGGCGTCGTTCATCGGGCGGATGATCTCGCGCTCCATCATGCTGCCGCTGGACGAGGCGGTGAGCTTCGCCGAGCTGGTGGCGCAGGGCGATCTGTCGGGCAAGATGGCGATGGCCGATGCCGACCGCACCGAGACCGGCCTGCTCAAGCGCGCCTTGTGCGATATGAACACCAGCCTGCACGGCATCGTCAGCCAGGTGCGCAGCGGTACGGATGCGATCGCGCTGGCGTCCGGCGAGATCGCGGCGGGCAACCTGGATTTGTCGTCGCGCACCGAGGAACAGGCCAGCTCGCTGGAGGAGACGGCATCGTCGATGGAGCAGATGACCTCGGCGGTGAAGCAGAATTGCGCCAACGCGGGCCAGGCCAACCAACTGGCGGCGTCGGCGGCCGAGGTGGCGGGCAAGGGCGGCGCGGTGATGGCGCGGATGGCCGATACGATGGGCGCGATCAACGAGTCGTCGCGCAAGATCGTCGACATCATCGCGGTGATCGAGGGGATTGCGTTCCAGACCAATATCCTGGCGCTGAACGCCGCCGTCGAGGCGGCGCGCGCCGGCGAGCAGGGGCGCGGCTTCGCGGTGGTGGCGTCGGAAGTGCGCAGCCTGGCGCAGCGGGCGGACACGGCGGCCAAGGAAATCAAGCTGCTGATCGACGCCTCGGTGGCGCAGGTGGCCGACGGCGGCGCGCTGGTAGACCAGGCCGGCGGCACGATGGCGGGAATCGTCGAGAGCATCCAGCGGGTCAATGCGATCGTCGGCGAGATCGCCGCCGCCAGCCGGGAGCAGGAGATGGGCATCGATCAGGTCAACCAGGCGATCGGCACCATCGACAGCGCGACCCAGCAGAACGCCGCACTGGTGGAACAGGCCGCCGCCGCGGCCGGCGCGCTGCAGGAGCAGGCAGGCAGGCTGGCGGAGGCGGTGAAGGTATTCAAGCTGGACCGCTGACGTCGCTCCCGCGCAGGCGGGACGGTCCGCTGCTGCGGCCCATACTGAGGCAATGATCACACGCCCTATGGGTTCCCGCCTGCGCGGGAACGACGACGGTCATGCGGCGGCGAGTCGCTGGCCGCGCGGTGCGCTCAGCACCAGCTTCGGCTGCTTGCGCCGGCTGTGCATGTCGACCGGCGCCGCGCCGCGATCCGACGTCAGCTTGAACACGCCCACCAGCTGCACCAGTTGATGCGCCTGGTCCTGCTGGGCCTCCGCTGCGGCGGCAGCCTGTTCGACCAGCGCCGCGTTCTGCTGCGTGACCGTATCCATCTCGGCGATGGCGTGGTTGATCTGCTCGATGCCCGCTTCCTGTTCGTGGCTGGCGGTGCTGATTTCGCCCATGATGTCGGTGACGGATTTGACGGCGGTGACGATCTGCTCCATCGTCGCGCCGGCCTGGCCGACCAGCTCGGTGCCGGCGCCGACCTTGCCGACCGATTCGTCGATCAGCAATTTGATTTCCTTGGCCGCCGACGCCGAGCGCTGCGCCAGCGTGCGCACCTCGGATGCCACCACTGCGAACCCGCGTCCCTGTTCGCCGGCACGCGCCGCCTCGACCGCCGCATTCAAGGCCAGGATATTGGTCTGGAACGCAATGCCGTCGATGACGCTGATGATGTCGACGATCTTCCTGGCCGACGCGTTGATCTCGCCCATGGTCCGCACCACGTCCGACACCACCACGCCGCCCTTGACCGCGATATCCGACGCCGAGCGCGCCAGCGTGTTGGCCTGGCGTGCGTTCTCGCTGTTCTGCTTGACGGTGGCGGTCAATTCTTCCATCGACGATGCGGTTTCCTCCAGCGAGCCGGCCTGCTGCTCGGTGCGCGAGGACAAATCCATATTGCCGGCCGCGATCTCCGTGGCCGCCGTGACGATGGAGTCGGCGCCGCCGCGCACCTGGCCGACGATATCGGCCAGGCTGTCGCGCATGGCCTGGATCGCGAACAGCAAGCTGGTCTGGTCGCCCGGACGGGTGCGGATCTGCACGGCCAGGTCGCCGGCGGCGATCTTGCCGGCGATGGCGGCCACGGCGCCCGGCTCGCCGCCCAGTTCACGCACCAGCTGGCGCGAGATTAGCAGCGCGCCGGACGCGCCCAGCACGATGGACAACAGGCCCAGCATCAATTGCAGTTTGCGCGAGGCGACATAGGTGGCTTCGGCTTGCTGGCGGGCGGTTTCCATCGAGTTGCTCTGGTGGGTGATCAGCGCGTCGATCGCGTTCATATTAGTCATTTGACGTTCGCGCATGACGGTCAGCATGTGTTCGACGGCGCCGTCGATATCTTCTACCTTGCGCAGGCGGATGACTTCGTCCAGCGCCTGATCGTAGGGCGCGCGCGAGGCGAACAGCGCGGCCAACAGTGTCCTTCCGTCACCGGATTTCACCAGCGCATCCAGCTTCTTCATGGACGCTTCGATCTCCTGCCGCTTGGTGCTCACCACGCTCAGTTCTTTGGCGGCCTTGGCGTCATCCTTGATCAGCAGCGCGTTGCGCAGCGAGCGGGCGACCTTGTTGTTGTCGTTCATGATGCTCTGGGACAGCAGCACCTTGGGATAGGTTTCCTTGACGATGGCGTTGGTTCCGTCGTTGAGTTTGCCCAAGTTGTAGATGCTGAAGCCGATCACCACGGCCAACATCAGCAGAACCGCGCCGAAGCCCAGCCCGAGCCGGGTGCTTACCTTGATGTGTTGGATATTCATTTTGATATTCCGATTGTCGAGAAAATGACTCGCGTACCGCAGCATGGGCGCGGTGACGTTGGCGGGAATGGGGCCGGAGAGGGGAGGTGACCGCGAAAATTTGGCGATCGGTGCTGCAGGAATTATCACCAATATACACACAATTTTACTCTATGGCAACAAATTCAATCTGGACGGTGGTTTGTTCCCCTTTGGGATCGTTTCCAATTACACTGGCCTTTTTATTCACTTTGCTAAGGTACGAGATGACTACCAACGCTTCCCGGCTGGACGTGATCGACGCGCTGCGCGGCTTCGCCATCGTCTCGATCATGCTGCTGCACAATATCGAGCACTTTGACTTTTACTTTTCACCGGTGGGGTTGCCGGCGTGGCTGCAGGCCGTGGACAAGATCCTCTGGGACAGCATGTTCTTCCTGTTCGGCGGCAAGTCTTACGCGATCTTCGCGCTGTTGTTCGGCATGACCTTCTTCATCCAGCATCACCACCGCGAGCAGAAGGGCGAAGACTTCCGCCCGCGCTTCGTCTGGCGGCTGGCGCTGCTGCTGGGTTTTGGCCTGGTCAATTCCATGTTTTATCACGGCGATATCCTGAGCATTTATGCCGTATTGGGATTGGCGTTGATACCGGTGGCGCGGCTGCGCAGCGGCGCGGTAATGCTGATCGCTATCGTTTTATTGCTGCAGCCTTATGCCTGGATCGAGTTTATCCAGGCGCTGCCCAATCCGAATGAGAAACTGGCCGATCCGGCATCATGGGCTTATTTCGGTCGCGCCAATGAATATATGGGACATGGTTCCGCCGCACAGGTGTGGTGGGGTAATCTGACCAACGGGAAAATCGGTGTGATTCGCTGGAGTTGGGAAAATGGCCGGATATTCCAGATTCCAGCCTTATTCATGATCGGCATGCTGGCGGGCAGAAAAGGTATGTTCCAGAATGCGCCGGCAAATAAGCGGCGCTGGGCAGGCGTATTACTGGTCGCCGTGCTGATATTTATTCCGCTTTATTTGCTGAAAACATATCCGGAATCATGGGGAGTCGGCGAAGCGCTGCGCCGTCCGTTGCTGGAGATTGTCACGTCATGGTCCAACCTGGCATTTATGGCGGTGCTGGTATCCGGTTTCGCGCTGCTGTTTTATTCGTGGCGCTGGCTGGAAGTATTCTCGCCATTGGGTCGCATGAGCTTGACCAGTTATGTGCTGCAATCGATTATCGGAACGACGATTTATTATGGTTTTGGACTCGGCATGTATCAATACACCGGCGCCAGTTTCGCGTTGCTGATCGGCGTCGTGCTGGCGTTGCTGCAGCGGCAGTTCAGTGTGTGGTGGCTGCGTCGCCACAAGCAGGGGCCGCTTGAAACCTTGTGGCACAAGGCAACCTGGATAGGATCTTCCCGCTAAGGCATGCCAAATATTGGCACGAATATACCAAAATCGAGCTTGGGACGGTCGGCCCGGCGCAGCGCGGGGCGGCCGCCTTATTCGTCTTCGGGCTTGGTCCAGACGATGCGGCCGTGGCCCGCTTCGTTCAGGCGGATAATCAGCGCTTCGGCCGCGTTATCGGCCAGGCTGAATTCGAATTTCACGTCGTCGGCATGCGAAACATTATCCAGCGTGGCGCCAGCCATTTCTATTTCCCGGCGCAGCAGGCCTTCCATGGCATAAGGCGCGGTACAAATAAGGTGCCGCAGCTTGATAATGGCGACTTTCTCGGACTGTAATAATGCCTGCGCCACGCTGTCGGTATAGGCGCGGACCAAACCGCCGGCGCCGAGTTTAACCCCGCCAAAATAACGCACGACGGTCGCCAATACGCCTTCCAGATCCTGATGGCGTAAAACATCGAGCATCGGGCGGCCAGCGGTACCGCTCGGTTCACCATCGTCGACGGCGGCGGATTGGCCGCCGGCTAATAATGCCCAGCATACGTGCGCCGCGCCAGGGTGTTGCGCCCATAATTCCGCCACAACTTTTTGCGCGGCGGCGCGGTCCGTCATCGGCTGGACGCAGGCAATAAAACGGCTTTTTTTAATCAGCAGTTCATGATGAACGGCGGAAATTATTGTTTGTGGCATGGGGGAGATTTCGGCGTGGGGACGGTGTAAACCGTCGTATGGTGCCAGAAAACATTCGGAAAGACAAAAGCCGGCGCGTTATAATCCGGACCGAGTCCACCCATCCGATATGCCATGACAAATTCCCCCGCGCCCCATATTCCAGCCACCGACGGCGATCCGGGAGAAGATGACGATCTGATGCGCGAGCTCGGCCTGACCGCCCGCGGCATCGCGCTTGCGCGGGCCGAGGGCAGGGTGTTTTTGCGCGTCACGGGCGTGATCGACTACGCCGGCCGGCGCGTGCCCTACGACCTGGTGCCGGCACAGGGCGTGCTGGCCAAACCGTCCAAGTGGCGCAAGATGGACCGCGAAGCGCGCGGCGCGCTGCTGCGCGAACGCGCCGCCGAGGTCGTCACCGCCGAGCTGCACGGCTTTGTCGGCGCCTTCGTGCAGGAAATGGCCGACGCCTGCGACGATTGCGACCTGGATGCGACGCCTTTCCTGCAGGGTCTGGCCGATATGCAGATTTCCGAGCCGGCCGGCATGGTGTTCGACCGCATCCGCCAGCGGCTGGAGCATGCCGTCGAGCGCGAAATGGAAGAGCAGCACGCCGAGCGTACGCGGCAAAGCATCAACCTGGCCGAATATCCGGCCTCGTTCGACGTGGCGCGGCGCATCAAGCGCAAGTTCATCGCGCTGCTGGGGCCGACCAATTCGGGCAAGACCCACCAGGCCATCGAAGCCCTGGCCAAGGCGCCGAGCGGCGTCTATCTGGCGCCGCTGCGCCTGCTGGCGCTGGAAAACTACGAACGCCTGCAGGGCATGGAGCAGCGCGGCAAGCCGCTGGCCGTCAGCCTGGTCACGGGCGAGGAACGCCGCGTCGTCGAAGGTGCGACCCACGTGGCCAGCACGGTGGAGATGCTCGATACCCGCACGCCGGTCGACGTGGCGGTGATCGACGAAATCCAGATGCTGGCCGACCGCGACCGCGGCGCGGCCTGGACCGCCGCCGTCTGCGGGGCGCCGGCACAGGTGGTCTATCTGGTCGGCGCTCCGGAGGCGCGGCGCGCCATCGAGGTGCTGGCGGCGCGGCTGGAGTGCGAGCTGGAGGTGCATGTGCTCAAGCGCAAGGGGCCGCTGTCGATGGAGCCGACCGCCGTGCGCAAGCTGAGCAATCTGCGGCGCGGCGACGCGGTGATCTGCTTCTCGCGCCGCGAGGTGCTGATGTGGCGCGACATGGTGACGGAAATGGGCTTGTCGGTGGCGACCGTCTACGGCAACCTGTCGCCGGAGGTGCGGCGCGCGCAAGCCCAGCGCTTCCGCGACGGCGCCGCCGACGTGGTGGTCGGCACGGACGCGATCGCCATGGGCTTGAATATGCCAATTGCGCGCATCGTGATGACAACGTCGGTCAAATACAATGGCTACGAAGAGGAAGAGATCCCGGCTGCGCTGGCGCGGCAGATCGCCGGCCGGGCCGGCCGCTTCGGCGTGCATGAGGAAGGCCTGGTGGCCGGCTACGACAACGAGACCCACAATGTGATGCGCTCGCTGCTTCACGAAAAGCCGGTGCCGCTGAAGACCACCGGCTTCGCCGTGGCGCCGACGCTGGAGCATCTGCACCGGATTTCATCGGTGACCAACGAGCAGGGCCTGGCCAAGCTGCTGAAACGTTTCGTCCACAACATCGATGTGCCGGACGGCTTCTTCTTCCCGCGCATCACCGAGGATCAGTTCGAGCGCGCCGCCTGGCTCGATACGCTGGACCTCACGGTGGCGGAGAAGTTCGCGCTGTCGCTGGTGCCGATCTCGTCCAAGGTGCCGTCGCTGCAGAACGCGTGGGAGAAATGGGCCAAGGCGATGGCGCACAAGACGGTCACGCACCTGAGCCCGCATCAAAGCCCGCTCAGCTACATGAACTTGCAGGAAGTCGAGGATTCGTGCCGGCTGTATTCGGCCTACGCCTGGCTCTCCTACCGCCAGCCGGAATTTTTCCCGGACATCGCGAAGGCGCAGGAACTGTCGCGCGCGGCGTCGGAGCGGGTCGATTCCATCCTGCAGGACCAGAACGCGGCGGCGCGCAAGAAACAGCCGAAGAAATTCCGCAGGTAGTGAAGAGCCCCAAGCGTAAAAATAATATCCATTTGTCACTATTTCTGGATGATTATTAGTAGTCTTCAACTCAGTGTGCGACATCCACCACCAAGCTCGGCTATCATAGCGGCCGGTCGACAAATTCATTAGTAATTTGCCTACCCTGGATTGGCTTGGTAAGGGATAAGGATGAGTGTAGCAGCACAAGTAGCACCCGGAGTGGACGAGAAGACGAAGACGCAGTTTGGCTTGATTAACCTGTTGAAGGCTGGCGCAGCGCAGCTGATTATTCTTCACCACCTCGCATTTTATGGCCCCATGTCCGATCATGTGCGGCCGCTGTTGCCAGCGTTGATTGACTGGCTGGGCGGCAGTGCGCGCATCGCCGTGCAGGTATTTCTCGTCATCAGCGGCTTCCTCGCGGCCAAATCGTTGTCGCCGTCCGGACATGCCGGGCTGTCCGATCCGCTCTCGGCAATCGGGCACCGTTACGTCAAGCTGGCGCCGCCGTTTCTGGTCGCCACGCTGGTCGCGGCCGCCGCGTCCGCCTTGGCTGCCATGTGGATGACACACGATTCGATTTCAGCCCCTGCGACCTTGAATCAGCTGGGCGCGCATGCGCTGCTGTTACATGGCGTGCTGGGCTATCCGTCGCTGTCGGCCGGCGCCTGGTATGTCGCCATCGATTTCCAGTTGTACGCGTTCATGGTTCTGATGCTGTGGCTGGCTGGCCGCATGACCGGCAACCGCAAGCTGCCGGCCTTGATGCCATTCGTGGTCACTGTGGGCGTCGCGCTGTCGCTGCTGTATTTCAACCTCGATGCCGATTGGAATAACTGGGCGCCGTACTTCTTCGGCAGCTACGGCCTCGGCCTGATGGCCTGGTGGGCCAGCGACTCGCGCCGTAACTCCGGCGCCGTCGCCTGGCTGGCGGCGATGGCGCTGCTGCCGGCGGTGGCCGCGCTGTTCCTGGAGTTCCGCAGCCGCATCGCGCTGGCGCTGGTGGTCGCATGTGTGCTGTTCTTGTGGGGACGCGTCAAGACGGCTTCGGACGGCCGCGCCTGGCCGATCGTCAACAGCCTGGGCAAGATATCGTATTCGGTGTTTTTAATTCACTTCCCGGTCTGCCTGGTGGTCAACGCCGCCTTCACCCGCTTCGTTCCCGTTGAGCCGGAGATGCAGGCATTCGGCATGCTGATCGCGTGGGGCGGCAGCCTGGCCGCCGGCGCTGTGTTTCACCGCTGGGTCGAGGTGCCGCTGGGCCGCGCAGTACATTTCGCTGCGGCGAAAATCGTCGCGCGCCCGTTGGCGGCTTAGTATTCGGCGGGCGCTAGTCCAGCAGTCTCTCATGAAAAAGCCAACCTTTAAAGGTTGGCTTTTTTGCGCCATTAAGAACTGCACCGTAGCGTCGTGAACCGCCTGGGTTCCGGTCAAGGAGCTTTTTTCTTTTGTACCTGGCGTTGCTGCTGCTTGCGCTGGGTTTGATTCTTGTTCTGTTTGGCCTGGTAGATCGCGGCCGCATCCAGCTTGGCCTGGGCGAAGGTGCGCAACTCTTCCTTGTCGTCATGGGTGACAAAGTAATCGGCGGCTTGCGCGTCCACCACCAGCTTGATCGCGGCGGCGTCGTCGAGGTCGTACAGCTCGGCGATGAGGGTGGTTACTTCGTCGAGGAATTCTTCGTAAGTCATGGCGTTGCCTTCTATATGCTGAAACAGAAAAGCCAACCCTAGGATTGGCTTTTTGGTTGGATGTGCGGATGGCGCGATTTTACCATGCCGGCAGTTGCGCCTTCAGATGCTCACTTCAGCGCTGCCTTGTATTCGCTGAGCGGGCGGCACGGCAGAGCAAAGTCAACATGGTAATGTTCGTCGTGTCTGATCCACGGCGTCGCCTTCATGAAGGGAAGGTTGCGCAGGTAGCTGCCGCGTGTTGTCTGCAACAGCAGCGTCACGAGCTGCTTTTGGAAGATCACCCGCTTGATCGGCACTTTGTGTTGTTTCGCTGCTTCGGCAAGCTGATACAGGTGCTCCGCCATGGCTTCAAAGTCGATGCGTAGATCGCCCAGTGCGCCACCATCATCAAATTCCAGCCCGTAGCCAAACTTGTTGAGCGCGGTCGTCGGCAGCAGCATGGCCTTGTGGTCGCGATCAAGCACCGGCACCATGAAATCGACCGAGACTCCGGCTTGGTGAGTGTGGTGAGGCTTGAATGGCCCGCCGTCGGCCAGCCCCGTCTCGCCGTACATGAACCGTTCTCCGGCATGGACAAGTAAGCCGCATCGTAGGCATCGACCACGATGTCGCGAACTGCTTGATGGACATATGTCCTGCCCAGCGTAACGCCCAGGCTGCTGTAGGCGACGTAATTTTTTCCTTCGGCTGGGAGTTGCACGGCGCCTTGCAGTCGCCCGTTCGCCTCCGTACCGTAACACATGCTGGCGCTGGCCGACGCCAGTGGCAGCGCAAACAGCAACAACATGCGCAAGAGATTGCCGCAACCAGTGCCGTGCGGCTTGCGGCGATAGGGGGGTGGAATATTTTTCATGGCTTCGATGGCGCGTGAGATGCCCATTTTAGCAGTGGTGATACCTGCGGCAGCGCGTGGCGCGGAAGGCACATGATCAGTCCGCTGGACACGCCCCATGTGGCGGCGGCATCGCCCAGCGCGCGGGCGATGCGATTGCGTGTCGCGGTTCATTTGCCCTCCTCGGTTGACGCGGACGGTTGCGCTACCGGAACGGCGGAGGTCAATCCGTCGACGTAAAAGTCGAAGAAGCGGCGGTTGTCGAAGCGTTCCACGATGGTTGCCGGTTGCAGTCCCGGTTGCGCGCTGGCGTGGCCGATCGAGCGTCCATTGGTGATGCCGACCGTGGTGTTCGAAGCCGTTCTTGCCGTCGTAGCCATAGCCGTTGAGCTGCTTGAATAGCCGCGCGATGATGCCTTCGCGGGCGCTGCCATACACCACGCGGTCATACACCTGCTTGTCGATCTTGAAAGCTTGTTGCTGAACTTTGATGCGGCGGGGCTGGGCAAAGTGGATAACCTGGAAGGCATGAGCTGGGGACCGCTGCTGTCCAACGGTCACCGCAGTCTGGTCCTGGTCTCGGACGATGACTTCAGTGATGACGAAGTGACGCAGTTGCTGGCGTTCGAGCTGTTGCCGGCGTCGGATTAATCTCCAGTACCAGCGGCCTGGAGCTGCATGGCCGGCGTCAGACGGACATGGCGACGCAACGGCTGGCTGAAATCTCTTGACTTGTTGCTTTCGAAATCAAGCTTATTAAAATAGTCGCATTTGATCCACATAGAAAAAATATCGTATTAACAATTTTTTCTTACCGTGCTAGAGTGATAAGCCAGATTCCATCGATGTGAAGCGGGGGACATATGGCCTTGATCTATGGCGACAATCTCGATCACCACAAGCCATATGCCAATGCGAAGCCGAATGCGAGCCCCCCGGACCCAGGCTACTGGACCGCCGCCGATGCCAGCGCCGACTATCTGGCAGGTACGGCCGACGCCGACAGGATCGATGGCGGCCTGCTGAATGACACCCTGATTGGCGGCGGCGGCGACGATTATTTGTACGGTGGCTCCGGCAATAACGTGCTATCGGGTGGTGACGGCGACGATTATCTGGCGGTCGAGTCAGGCAATAGCATCCTGTCTGGTGATGATGGTAACGACTGGATTTATTTAGGCAGTGGCGGCACCCATACCGTCAGCGGCGGCGCCGGCTACGATAGCCTCCACGCCGAATACCTGTTTGCGGGGGAGACCACGCTGGCCGGCGGCGAGGGCGATGATGCGTACTACATCTATGCCATGACCGTCGCCACGATCGTCGAGTTGGCCGAGGAAGGCAACGACCAGATTCAGCTGTACTTCACCCGTTCGGGCAGCTACTACGTGCCGCTGAATGTGGAGTACGTGTTCATGATGCATGTGGAGCCGATGCCGTCATCGATCAAGATCTACGGCAACGAGCAGTACAACTACATCAGCGGTAATACCAGCGACGATTTCATCGATGGCGGCGGCGGCGACGACGATCTCAATGGCGAAGGCGGCAACAACACATTGCTGGGCGGCGACGGCAATGATTCCATTTCCGCGGACGACGGCAACAATGTGATGGAAGGCGGCGCCGGCAACGACTCTCTGCACAGCGGTAGCGGTGATGACGTCATGCGCGGCGGCGACGGCGACGACTATCTTGAAGCCGGTGATGGCGTCGACACCCTCGACGGCGGCGCCGGCAATGACCACATCTTTGCAGGCGGCGGCAACGACCGGCTCGATGGCGGTGATGGCGACGATACCCTGAATGGCGGCGCCGGTGACGATACGCTCAATGGCGGCAAGGGGAATGACCTGCTGTATGGTGGCGCGGGCGACAATGCCATCAATGGCAATGTCGGTGCAGACACCGTCTTCCTCGGCGCGGCGGACGATGGGAAAAACAGCGCCAGCGGCGGCGAGGGGAATGACTACTTCGTCGTCGAGGCCGGTTTTTCCGGGCAAGCCACGCTAAGCGGCGGCACTGGCGACGACACCTATGCGCTGGACGCGCACTCCAATGTCGCCATCGTCGAAATTGCCGGCGAGGGAGATGATCTGGTCAGGCTCAGTTTCAGCCAGGCCGATAGTTTTACCATGGCCGCCAATGTGGAAAAGCTGACCATGGTGGATGGGGAAAAAGTTCTTACCGGACTCAGCATCGATGGCAATGCGCTGGACAATCGGATTGACGGCAGCACCAGGGATAGATATCTGATTGATGGCGGGGGCGGCAACGATACGATTATCGGTGGCGTGGGCAATAACACGCTGCGGGGCGGCGACGGCGACGATGATTTGAGCAGCAATTCTGCTCAAGGCAACGATCAGATGGACGGCGGCGCTGGCGACGACAGGATTTCCGGTGGCGGCGGCGACGACGTGATCCACGGCGGCGCCGGTAGCGACAACCTGCAGGGCGACGCCGGCAACAACCAGGTGTATGGCGACGCCGGCGATGATTTTTTGTTGGCCTTCGGCGGCACCGATTACCTCGATGGCGGCGACGGCAATGACATGATGTTCGGCACGGACAGTAATTTTTTTGGCCCGCCGGGCAAAGTCACCATGGTCGGTGGCAAGGGGAATGACAACTACCGCGATTTCTTGCCGGACCTGGATACCGCCCTGGAGTTGTCGGATGAAGGCTATGACTGGCTGATGCTGCATGAGTCGGGCGCTGGCGCCTTTACGCTGCCCGACAACATCGAAGGGTTGTCCGCGCCGTGGTCAGGCAGCCAGTACACCCGGCTGACCGGAAACGCGGGCGACAATCAGATCGAGGGCGCCAGCGGCATCGCCGACGTCATCGACGGCGGCGCCGGCAATGACAGTATCGATGGCCACGGCGGCGCCGATACGTTGCTGGGCGGCGACGGCGACGATCTGATACTCACCAGCGATTATTACGACCATTCCGTGCGTTTGCCATGGGAGGTCGACGGCGGCGCGGGCGAAGACGCACTCTATGTGTATTACAAGCAAAGCCAGCTGACATCGACAAAGAAACTGGACGACGGCTGGCGCTTGCTGTCCTTTGGCGACGACACGGTGCGGGTGCGCAATGTCGAATGGCTGCATTTCGACGATGGCGAAATCGCCCTCGACAGTAGCGGGCCGGACACCGGCGTACTGCGCTTCCACGGCATCAACTGGCAGGAGTTGCCCGATGGGAGCTACAGCGGCACCGGCAGTTTTTCTGTCGGCCCGGTCGACGTGGTCGGCACAGCCATCATCACCAAGAGCGGCCAGATTATGCTGGCGGGTAAGATCAGCGCCACCGCCGGCGCCACCACGTACAGCTTCAACACCGGCGCCATCGTGGTCGACCGCGCAACCGGCATCGGCGATCTGTCCGGCACCTCCGCCACCATCGCCGGCTTGACGGTCACACCGCGCAATATCCATTTCAGCGGCGCGGACGCCGCCATTGTCCTCGGCTTGACGTTGCCGGCGGAGGCGGGCGGCTTCAAGCTCGATGCCGACGGCAGCGTCAGCCTGCTGCTGCAGAACGATGTGTTCAGCTTGCGCGCCGATGGCCAGGGCACGGTGCGGCTACCCGACATCGACGCCCGCTTGTACGGTGTGCTGGATGTGAAGACCAACCAGGTGACCTTGGCCTTCGACTCCGCGCAGAGCGCCTTCGGGCTGACCGGGAAATTCAGCATCGACCCTGCCGGCCCGCTGCCCAACCTGGCCATGGAATTACGCGGCAACGGCTTGCTGATCCAGGATGGCAAAGTGGCCGCGCTGGACACCCAGTTCACCGTGGACAAGTTTGCCGTGCGCGGTATCGGTGTCGAGGATACCTTGGTGGCGCTGAAGCTGGGCGGCGAGAATGATAGCTTGGGCGGGCATACCAAAGTCAGTCTGCCCTTTTTCCGCGGCGGCACGACCATCGAGGCCGCCATCGGTTTTGCACTGGACCCGACCCAACTGGACAGCGTCGACATTACCGCCTCGCTGGCGACACCGATTCCCATCGGCGCCACCCCGATGTTCATCACCAGCCTGGGCGGCGGCATTGCCAACATCGCCGCTGCCAGCAGCACGCCGGTGCTATTCAAGGGCAGCGTCGGACTCAGTGTGGGAGCGATCCGCTCGCCCGTTGAATTCATGTTGCGTGGCGAAATCGACGTCAACCATGGCAGCGGCGAGCTGACCGGGCATGTCATCAGCGACAGCCTGTTGCAGCTGTCGGGACATGCCGATTTCGACTGGCGCGCCGGCACGCTGAGCTATACCGGCACGGCCAGTATCCTGGACGGGGTGGCCAGCGGCAGCCTCGCGCTGAATGCCAATCTGAACCTGGACATAAGGGGGGCCGGCAGCGCCCAGATCAAGTTCTTGGGCTACAGCGGCAGCGGCCAGTACACTCTCAACTTCAGCAACGATAACAACAGCGGCAATGACTATGTGTCGGTCTGGACCACGCTGTCCATGCCGCTGCTGGGCGGCGACAGCACCTTGCAGTGGGGGGCTAATTATTATTTCGATGGCAAGGTGACGCCGCTGGGCCAGTCCGTTGTGCCGCTGTATAAAAGCTGGATCATCGATGCGGGCGGGCAGGACTTGCTGATACAGGCGCACTGGAGCAGTGCCACCACGGCGGCGGTGCAAACCCGGCTGGTCATCTACGACGATCTGGCCAAGACGGTGGTGCGGCAAGTGGTGGAGGAAGCGGACTACGCGGCGCACGGCATTGCCGTGGTGTCGGCGCTGGGCGGCGCCAACGACAAGTTCGTCTACGTGGCTCGCACCTCGGCCGGTGTCTACGACCTGGAGCTGGTCGATGCGAGCAAGCTGGGAACGGTCAGCTATTCTGCAAGCACCACGCTGACGCCATTGAGCCTCAATCTGCTCGCTGCAAGTGTCAACGATTCTGTGCTGGCGCTGGGCTACGCGACGTCGTCCGCCACGGGGCAGATCCAGTTCTATGCCGATACCGATGGCAGCGGCTACGATGGCCGCCTGCTGGGCGTGGCCGCCGCCGATGCCAGCGGCGTGGCCAGTCTGGCGCTAGACCAGCTGGCGCCCGGCAGCTACTGGATCTACGGCGTACTGAGCGATGGCCAGCGGATTCCTGCGATGGCCTACGCGACGACGCCGGTGGCGGTGAGCGGCGCCGCCGATGTGTCCGTCAGCATCAGCAATGCGGCCTTGGTGGGACTGGGGCAGGGTGTCGACGTGAGCGTGCAGATCGTCAACCACGGCACGGCTGCCGCACATGGGCTGGATCTGGCGGTGCTGCTGCCGGCCGGCTTGCGCGTGCTCACCAGCTCGCGCACGGCCGACCGCAGCGACGGCCAGGGACAGCACCACCTGTTCGATACGCTGCTGCCGGGGCAGACTGTTACGCTGACCTGGCGTGCCGACGGCACGGCCGGCAGCTATCTGCTGCAAGCCAGCGTCGGCGGCAGTGGTTACGATAAGGATCTGGTCGACAACCAGGCCATCAGCAGCGTCCAGATTGCCGTTGGCCAGGGCAGCGCGGGCGACGACAATCTGAGCGGCACCGCCAAGGACGACATCCTGTCCGGCGGCGCCGGTAACGACATGCTGTCGGGCGGGGCGGGCGACGATACCTTGAATGGCGGCGATGGCGACGACATCCTCAATGGCGGTCCCGGCAACGATAAGCTGGACGGCGGCGCCGGCATCGACCTGGCCGACTATCGCGGTGCGTCGGCCGGCGTGGTGGTCGACCTGGGGCGCAGCGTCAGCAGCGGCGCGGATGGCAACGATGTGCTGACCTCGATAGAGGGCGTGCTGGGCAGCGCGTTCGGCGATACCTTGACCGGCGGCGCCGGCGACGACCTGCTGACCGGCGGTGGCGGCGATGATGGTTTGACCGGCGGCGAGGGCAGCGACACGGCCGATTATCACAGCGCTGCTGGCGCCGTAAGCGTCAATCTGGCGCAGGGGGTAGCCAGCGGCGCCGACGGCAGCGACACCCTGGCTGGCATCGAGAACGTCATCGGATCGGCGTACGCCGATACATTGGTGGGCGGCAGAGGCGGCGGCACGCTGTCGGGACTGGGCGGTGACGACCGCCTGAGCGCCGGCGCCAATGGCGGCACCCTGCTGGGCGGCGATGGCGACGACGTGCTGGAAAGCCTGTCGGGTACATCGAATACGCTCGATGGCGGCGCCGGCGACGACGTCATCACCGGCGGTAACGGCGGCGACCGGCTGATCGGCGGCGCCGGGAATGACACGCTGGACGGCGGTGTCAATAACAAGCAGTATGGCACCACCTACAACACGGCGGTATATAGCGGCGCTTTTGCCAGCTACCAGATCGAGCAGCACGACGGCTATTTCACCGTCTCCTCTGTGGCGGAAGGCGTGGACACGCTGCGCAACATCGACATCCTCAGCTTTGCCGACCGGCCAGATCTGTATCTGCCGCGCGAATTCGTCGAAGGCAAGGACCATACGGCGCCGACTTTTTCCAGTTACTTGTTCAAGACCAAAATCAAAGGCGCAGAAAATCTGTCGCTGACGTTTTCGGAAATTGTGCAGGCAGGCAGTGGCACGATCAGCATCAAGGATGTCAGCGGAAAGGTCATCGAGTCTTTCGATGTGGCCAGCAGCGCCCGCCTGAGCTGGCAGTACAGCGGCCTGAGCATCGACCCCAGCGCTGACCTTGCGGCAGGCGCCTTGTACACGGTGAATTTTTCCGACGGCGTTGTGAAGGACCTGGCCGGCAACAACTTCGAGGGCGCGCTGTCGGCATCTTTCAAAACCATACCCGCCACGGCCAGTACGATCACCGAGGTAGTACCGCTGAAATTACCGGCGACGGCGGTGGCCACCATGTTCACTGCTGGCGACCTGAACCAGGCCGCCAGCTGGAACACCGCCGCCAATCGCGGGCAAGCGGTGGCGCTGACCTTTTCCTTTGGCGACACCCGACCGGCCGACGGCGCTTCCTACACCAGCGACGAAGCGCGCGCCTGGAGCATCGCCCAAGAAGCGACGGTGCGGCAAGTGCTGAGCGCTTACGCGCAAGTGGCCGGCGTGACCTTTACCGAAACCGCCAATCCGGCCCAGGCCGATCTGGGATTTTATTTGTACTACCGCGAGATGGACAACGTGGCGGGCTATGCCATTCCGCCGGTGGGCGGCGGCCAGAAAGGCAATCAGGCCGGCGACGTGTTCTTGAACACCAGCGCGTTTGCCGCTGACGGTGCCAACGCCTACCTGCTTTATCATGAAATTGGCCACGCGCTGGGACTGGCTCATCCATATGACGGCAACAATGGCACGCCCACCATCGAGAGCCTGGGGATAGGCGGCAACCGCATCTATTCGGTAGTTGATGAGCGTCTGACCGACAAGCCATATTACTTCGGCCCCAACGGCTGGGAGCAGATTTTCAATCCCAGCGGCCCGATGATACTGGACATCGCGGCCTTGCAGACGCTGTACGGCGCCAATGCGCAGACCAACAACGGCGACACCACCTACCGCTTCGACGTCAATCCGAATTTCTACCGCACCATCTGGGATGGCGGCGGCCACGACACCATCGACGTGTCGAACCAGAGCAACGCCAGCCTGATTTCGCTGGAGGCTGGCAATTACAGCACCATCGGCCTGCGCGACCCGTTCGCCGGCATTGCTGCATCGGTGATCGAAGCAGCCACCGCGCAGATCGATCCGATCTATTTCAACGATGGCAGCAACAGCCTGACGATCGCCTTTGGCGTCGTCATCGAAGATGCGATCGGTTCCGCCGCCGCCGATATCCTGATCGGCAACGCAGCCGACAACAAACTGAGCGGCGGCGGCGGCAACGACCGTCTGCGCGGCAGCGCGGGCAATGACGTACTGGAAGGCGGCAACGGCCTCGACCTCGCCATCTACGGCGGCGCACGCAGCAACTACACGGTGGCGCGGACTGCGGCCGGCGGTGGTACGGTGACGGACAATGTGGCGACGGAAGGCCGGGACGTGCTGACGGGCGTGGAACGGCTGGCGTTCAGTGATAGCGCCTATGCGCTGGATATCGACGGCGTCGCTGGCCAGGCATATCGCATCTACCAGGCAGCCTTCAACCGCACGCCGGACTTGCCCGGCCTGGGCTACTGGATACAAGCGATGGACAGCGGCCAGACGCTGACGCAAGTTGCCGCAGGCTTTGTCAGTTCCAGCGAGTTCCAGCTGCAATACGGCGCCGGCGCGACCCATGAGCAGTTGCTCACGCGCTTCTACCAGAACATCCTGCACCGCGCCCCAGATCCAGCAGGATACGACTACTGGCTCGACATCCTTGATACCCAGGCGGCGACGGTACCACAAGTCCTGGCCTTCCTCAGCGAAAGCCAGGAAAATGTGGATGCGCTGGCCGCCATTATCGGCAATGGTTTTGCCTATACGCCGTACGGAGTATAGGCATGCACGCAATGGAACGTAATCTTACGAGCGAGCTCCGCGGTGTATCGGCGACTCGGTGCATCGGTACGGGCACAGTGTGACGACGCGGAAGATATCAAGCTGCAGGAGCTGATAAGTGTGGTCGAAAAATATCGATAGCCGCTTCGGGCTATCCATGCAAGCCCGGGCGGATTGCGTATCTATGCGCGCGGAACCTCGGAGCTTGCATCGGTGGACCGCGCCTCTTCGTGGGCGCGAGGCTGAAACGGGGTAGCCTCATGCATGTCGCGCTGCGGAACCTCTGGCTTGGGAGCGCCAGTAATTTGAAACCGTCGATGAAATCGAAACGGACGGCTTACGCCGCGCGGATCTTTGAAAAAGGGAATGGCGAAGACCTCGTCGCTAAACAACTCCAAAGTCCAATCCGTGTCGCCGAAAAAAAGAAAACGCACGGTATCGGGCGGGCAAAGCTCCAGTAGCGAGAACACCCCGGTTGCGTACATCCAGCCAAGCCGCGCGGAGTCCACAACATTCAACTTGGCGTCGAATAGATAGATGTGAAGCGTCTCTTCGTACATGATATCGTCGGTGACAAAGGCGAGCACCAAGTCATGCCATCGTATAGCGGCTTCAAGCACCGCGCCGTCAATGATGTGCCCGGTGGGCTGCCGGTTGATGATCACCTCACTTTGCGGCATGTCTTCGCTCGGCGGCGAACCGATCAGACTAAGCGCAAATTCAGAAGGGTGAATAAGTTTCACGATTTACCTGCTACAGAAAACTGATGCCCCAAGCGGCAAGCGCACCGCCGACAAATGCGCCTATTGTGACGCAAACCGGAGCGCCAGGGCCGCACGCAAGACCAGCAATGGCGCCTCCGGCCATGCCGCCGCCGATGCCTGCGCCGGTGGAGAGAAGCTCTCGTCCAGCCGCTGAAACTTTATCGGTGGACGTGGCGATGTTATATGCAGAAACCCCCAACGAGATAACGATCAACCCACGTCCAGCATAGGACAAACGCGTCAGAATTGTGCTGACTTTAAGGTTTGATGTTCCTGCAGATTTGACGATCGAGGCGTAGACGACATCTTTTTGCGATGCCGACAGGTTTTTGAACACTGCGTTCTCGCCGTAATGCCGGATCGCGTGACGTGCGACGAGTTCGTTTAATGAGTAACCCTTGACCTTGATGTATTGGGCCATCGCTCGGCCGACAGGTGTGCTTCTTCGGCGGAAAATCTCCATGACCACATTTCTGGTTTCTTGCGCTTGGTTGGCCGCTTCAGTCCAAGTGATTTTTCCTGCCAACGCATCGTCTTCCAATTTCTTCGCCATAGCCTTTATTTCTCGCGAGTAGGCAAGCCGAGTAGTGGAATCGATGGTGACGTGCGCCCCGACATTCGCTACTTGGCTCTCCAGCGACCTCATCGTTTGATCAAAGCTGGCTCGATCTTGAGAATTTTTTTCATCAGAAGTCATTTTGACCACCGTTGGCTGTAGAAGGATGCTCAGCATAGGTCACGTGAAAACGGTAGGAATTGCGCTCACGCAAACATGGTGATTGCGGAGACACGGAGTTCGAATCCGTGGCTCTGGGCTCGGCGGCTATTTAGGCCGCTGTATGCGCGAAGCCTAGACAGGTGCATCGAGGAGTGAAGTTTTCGGTGAAGGCCGCTAAGGATGTTTCCGGTCTATCTCCGGTCCGCTTGGATCGCTTTGCGCAGCGCGAATCAGATTTGCGCCGGGACGATATTGCGCAGGACGTCCCCTGCACACATTGCACACTGGATGTGGGGGGGGGGGGGGGTTTGGCGGGGC
>Ga0247812_10000192_pt1 | contig 65656 bp, 56 predicted proteins | sample UWRJL149409B1_FD_178011 | JGI IMG/M metagenome (GOLD analysis project Ga0247812, IMG submission 178011) | Plant litter microbial communities from Arlington Agricultural Research Station in Wisconsin, United States - UWRJ-L149-409B-1 | ecosystem: Environmental > Terrestrial > Plant litter >...
TCGTTGCGTGCATCCAGCAGGTTGTTCGGGGTGCTGCCGGAAGTGCTTGCCTGGGTGATCTGCTGGTTGAGCGAGGCGATGGTTGCGGTGTGCTGGTTGACCATCGAGGCCAGGGTGGTCAACTGGCTGTTGATGCCGTCATTCTGCTGCGTCAGCTGGCTGGAGATCGCATTGAAGCGGTTGCTCAGGGTCTGCGCATTGGTCAGCAGCAGTTGCCGCGCCGACATGTCGCCGGGGGCGCCGGCTGCGGTCTGCAGCGAGGCGAAGAAGCTGCCGAGGGCGGCCGAAACCCCGGTGTTTTTGTCCGACAGCAACTTGTCGACCGCACCGATCTGATCGAGATAGGCCTGGGCATCGCCATTGAGCGAGGTGGTGGTCTGCAACTGCGCGTCGATGTAGGCGTTGTACACCCGGCGCACATCGGCCAGGGTGGTGCCGGTCCCGATGAACACGCCACCGACCTGCTGCGAGCCTGCACTAGTCTGGATGAGTTGTTGACGCGAGTAGCCCGCAGCGTTGGCGTTGGCAATGTTATTGCCGACCGTGGCCAACGCCGCCTGGCTCGCATTCAGACCCGACATCCCGATATTGATCAAGCTCATGGTTCAGACCTTATAAATTCGTGGAAGAGCCCGCCGAGGCGTAGTTCTCATAGCTCTTCATTTGTTTGGCAATCTGCGAAATCTTGCTGGCGTAGTTGGGGTCGGTGGCGTACCCGGCCTTTTGCAGCTCACGCACAAACTGTTCGGGGTTATCGGCCGACTTCAGCACTTCTTGATAACGATTGTTGCTCTGCAGCAAGGTCACCAGGTCATGGAAACTGTCCTGGTAGGACGCGTACGAACGGAACTCGGCCGTCTCCTTGACCATCTCGCCATTGCGGAATTCGCTGGTGATGGCGCGGGCCTGCGCGCCCTTCCAGGTGCTGCCGGTCTTGATCCCGAACAGGTTGTGGCTGCTGCTGCCATCGGCGGCGCGCATCACCGACTTGCCGTAGCCAGTTTCCAGGGCGGCCTGGGCCACCAGGTAACGCGGATCGACGCCGATACGGTCGGCCGCCTGCTGCGCCATCGGCAGCATGGTGGTGATGAACTGGTCTGGCGAGTTGAAGGCTTTTGGCGCCGGCGCCAGGGGCGGCTGCGCCATCGCACGGCCATAGACCTGCAGGCGTCCGCGCTCGGCGGAATAGCTCTGCGCCGGCTGCCAGTCGCCCTTGACCAGCGCGTTGCCGTCACGGGTCGCACGGCTGGGCAAGGTGCTGGTAGCGGTGGTGGCCGCCGCCCCGCTGGCCGAAGGCACCAGGCCTGCCAACAAGCGGTCCGCCAGTTTCGGCGGCAGCGCCAGGCGCCGCTGGTTGATCAGCGCCATGTCATTGCCGTGCACGCCCTGCTCCGCTGCCTGCGGTGGATTGATCGAGCGCGAGGCCCACAACGGACGCTGGCCATTGAGGCGCGACAACGGCCCATCAGTGGCCACCGTGCCAGCGGCAATCGGTGTATGCACCGCTGCTTTCGCGGCCTCCTGCTTAGCCGCCGACAACGCGGCCGCCTCGCCGGGGGCCAGTGGTTTGTTCTTCGACATCTGGCGCATCAGCACATCGGCCAGGCCAATGCCGCCGCCCTCGCGGGACATGGAAACCGCCAGTTGCTGGTCGTACATTTCCTGGTACTGCTTGGCCGCCGCGGTGTTCAGCGGGTTGTCCTGGCCCAGCGCGTCGGTGGCCGAGCGCATCGACTTGAGCATTTCATTGAGGAACAGCGATTCGAACTCCTGCGCCACCTTGCGCATGTTGCCGTCGCTGTTCTTGTCGCCGACCTTGAGCTGGTTCAGCCGGTTGAGGTCGGAGTAGGCCGCCGAATCGCTGCTGCTGACCAGGCCGCTCTTGCGCATGTCCATGTTCGTCACCTTAGATCACGATCAGGTCGGCTTGCAGGGCGCCGGCCTGTTTCAAGGCTTCGAGGATCGCCATCAGGTCACCCGGTGCCGCGCCAACCTGGTTCACCGCACGCACGATTTCGTCGAGGGTGGTGCCCGGGCCGAACTTGAACATCGGCTTGGCTTCCTGCTGCGCGTTGACATTGGAGCGTGGCACCACCGCCGTCTGGCCGTTGGAGAACGCCCCTGGCTGGCTGACGATCGGGTCTTCGGTAATGGTCACGGTCAGGCTGCCGTGGGTCACCGCCGCCGGCGACACCTTGACGTTCTGGCCGATCACGATGGTGCCGGTGCGCGAGTTGATGATGACCTTGGCCACCGCCTGGCCGGGGTCGACTTCGAGGTTTTCGAGGATCGACAGGTAGTCGACCCGCTGGCTCGGATCCAGTGGCGCGCTGACCCGAACCGAACCGCCATCGATCGCCTGGGCGACACCCGGGCCGAGCAGGCTGTTGATCTTGTCGACGATGCGCTTGGCCGTGGTGAAGTCCGAACGGTTGAGGTTGAGGGTCAGGCTGTTGCCTTGGTTGAACCCGCTCGGGACCGCGCGCTCCACCGAGGCGCCGCCAGGGATGCGACCAGCCGACGGCACGTTGACGGTGATCTTCGAACCGTCACGACCTTCGGCGTCAAAACCACCCACCACCAGGTTGCCCTGGGCCACCGCATAGACGTTGCCATCGATGCCCTTGAGCGGGGTCAGCAGCAAGGTGCCGCCACGCAGGCTCTTGGAGTTGCCGATAGAAGACACGGTGATGTCGACCTGCTGCCCCGGCTTGGCAAACGCCGGCAAATCGGCACTGATCGACACGGCAGCGACGTTCTTCAACTGCACGTTGCCCGAGCCCGGCGGCACCTTGATGCCGAACTGCGAGAGCATGTTGTTGAAGGTCTGCAGGGTGAACGGGGTCTGGGTGGTCTGGTCACCCGTGCCATTGAGGCCGACGACCAGGCCATAGCCGATCAACTGGTTGGAACGCACGCCGGAGATACTGGCGATGTCCTTCAACCGCTCGGCCTGCACGCCCAGGGAGGTGCCCAGCAACAACGCGGCCGCCAGCAGGTGCTTGAAGTTCAGCATGGAGAGAGTCATCACCTAGAAAGGGAACAGCGGGCTTAGGAAAAAACGGTCGAACCAGCCTGGCTGACTCGCATCGGCAAACGAGCCGGTGCCCGAGTAGGTAATGCGCGCGTCGGCGACCCGGGTCGAAGACACGGTGTTGTCGGTGGATATGTCGTCGGCGCGCACCAGGCCGGCAATGCGCACCAATTCGTCACCGGTGTTGAGGGTCATCCACTTCTCGCCGCGCACGGCGATGATGCCGTTGGGCAACACGTCGGCCACGGTCACCGTGATCGAGCCGGTCAGGCTGTTGCCCTGCCCGGCCTTGCTGTCACCCTTGGTCGCGCGGTCACCGCTGTAGCCGGCGTCCAAACTCAGGTCGCCACTGCCGAACGGGTTATTGGTGTTGGGCACCGCGCCGAACAACGAGGTCAGGCCGATGTTGGCCTTGCTGGTCTTGCCCACTTGCGAGTTGGCGTTTTTGCTGGCCTGGGTTTTTTCGTTGAGGGTGATGGTGATGATGTCACCGACCCGGAACGCCTTGCGGTCGCTGTACAGGTTCTGCTCGAAACCGGCCTGGTAGATCGAGCCATTGTTGGCTGCCGCCGGCAAGGGCGTGCGTGGCAACACCGGGGCGTAGTAAGGGTCATTGGGTTTTGGCGTCGGCCCGACGCAGCCCGCGAGCACGGCGATCCCACTCAATGCGAGAACAGATACAAAGCGATTCATGACCCTAACCTCACGGTGTTGCAGGCGGCCTCAAGCCGCCCCATAGACTTGATTACAGATTCTGCGTGACGAACGAAAGCATCTGGTCGGCGGTGGAGATGACTTTGGAGTTCATCTCGTAGGCACGTTGCGTGGTGATCATGTTGACCATCTCTTCCACGGTGCTGACGTTGGAGGTTTCCAGGGTGCTTTGCAGGGTGGTACCAAAACCGTTCAGGCCTGGGGTGCCGATCTGTGGCGCACCACTGGCGGCAGTTTCCAGGAACAGGTTGTTGCCGGTGGCCTGCAGGCCGGCCGGGTTGATGAAGTCGGCGGTTTGCAGGTTGCCGATCACCTGGGCGGCCGGGTTGCCGGCAATGGTGATCGACACGGTGCCATCGCGACCCACGGTGAAGGTCTGGGCTTCGGCGGGGATGACAATGGCCGGCTCCAGGGCATAACCACTGGCGGTCACGATCTGGCCGTTGGAGTCCAGGTGAAAGGTCCCGTCACGGGTGTAGGACGTAGTCCCGTCCGGCTGCAGGACCTGAAAAAAGCCACGACCGTCGATGGCCATGTCCAGCGGCTGCTCGGTGGTTTGCAGGCTGCCGGCGGTGAAGTTCTTCTGGGTGCCGACGATGCGCACGCCAGTACCCAGTTGCAGGCCCGACGGCAGTTCGCTGTCCTGGGTCGACTGGGCGCCCGGCTGGCGCTTGATCTGGTAGAGCAGGTCCTGGAACTCGGCACGGTCACGCTTGAAACCCGTGGTCGAGACGTTGGCCAGGTTGTTGGAAATGGTCGTCAGGTTGGTGTCCTGGGCGGACAGGCCTGTTTTGGCAACCCATAGAGCCGGAAGCATTCGATTCTCCTCGTGCGCCTGTTTTACGGCGCGACGTTCTGGTAATTAGCTGATCTGCAAGACCCGAGCCATGGCCTGGTCGTCTTCTTTGGCGGTGTTCATCATCTTGATGTGCAATTCGAATTGCTTGGCCAGCGCCAGCACCGAGGTCATTTCCTCGACGGCATTGACGTTGCTCGACTCGAGGAAACCGGACACCAGTTTCACGCCGGCATCGGCCTGTGCCGGTTTGCCGTCCTTGGTATGGATCGAACCATCCAGGCCTTTGGTCATGTTCTTGAAGTCAGGGTTGACCAGCTTGATGCGGTCGACTTCGGCCATCACTCGCGGGCCTTCGCCCATCGCACGGATGCTGATGGTGCCGTCCTCGCCAACTTCGATCTGTTGCTCGGGCGGCACGGCAATCGGTCCACCGTTGCCCATCACCGGCATACCGTTACCGGCCCGCAGCACGCCAAGGGCGTCGACGTTCAGGCTGCCGGTGCGCACATAGCTTTCACCACCATCCGGGTTCTGCACGGCGATCCAGCCATTGCCCTGAACCGCCACATCGAGATCACGACCGGTTTCCACCAGGGACCCGGCGGAGAAATCGGTGGCCGGACGCTCGGACATGGCAAACGCACGCGCCGGAAAGCTGTCGCCGAACACCGGCATCGAGCGCGCTTGCTCCAGGTCTTTCTGAAAACCGTTGGTGGAGATGTTCGCCAGGTTGTTCGCATGAGCCTTTTGCGCCAATGCATTCTGGCTGGCGCCGGTCATCGCTACATAAAGGTACTTGTCCACACTCTTTCCTCTGCATGCCGGACGTTTGCCGCCCACTGCTGTACTGCTGAGCCATAAGCAATTTGCAGACCAACTTTTTTCTGGCGGCACCGGACCCGGCAAACAAAGGACTTGAGGGGTTTCAGGAGGAAAGGAGGAATGTAGAGAAGACGAAAAACCGGCGGTGTTATGCCGCTACGCGGCAACGGGGCCTGTGAAAACAGCGAGGTACCTGTAGCAGCTGTCGAGCCTGCGAGGCTGCGTTCGGCTGCGCAGCAGTCGCAAAACTAACGAATGCGTTTTACCTGAATGTTCGCGGGGAACGAACTGACGACTGCTGCGCAGCCGAACGCAGCCTCGCAGGCTCGACAGCTGCTACAGAGATCTATGCAGGGCCCGAATCCTTGCCCACCTCATACTCACGCAACTTGTTGGCAATCGTGGTGTGCGAAACCCCCAACCGCTTGCCCAGCTGCCGGCTGCTTGGATGCTCGGAATACAGGCGCTCCAGCACTGCCTTTTCAAACCGGCCGACGATTTCGTCCAACCCGCCTTCCAGCGAAAAATCGCCCAGGGGCTGACGCACGCCATAGTCCGGCAGACGAATATGTTCCGCCTTGACGGTGCCGCCTTCGCACAGGGAAACCGCCTGGAACAAGACGTTCTCCAGCTGCCGCACATTACCGGGCCAATGGTAATGACTGAGCCGCTCCATGGCCGCTGGCGCCAACTTCGGCAACGGGCAGCCGATCTGCCGACTGGCCTGATCAAGAAAGTGCTCAACCAGCGGCGTCAGACCATCCAGACACTCGCGCAGCGGCGGGATGTGCAGAGACAGTACATTCAAGCGGTGGTACAGGTCCTGGCGAAACTCACCGCGCGCGCACAGTTCGGACAAATCCACCTGGGTCGCGCAAATCACTCGCACATCGAGGTAAACCTCTTCATCGCTGCCGACACGACGGAAGCATCCGTCCTGCAAGAAGCGCAGCAATTTCACCTGCAAGCGCGGGCTCATTTCGCCGACGCCATCGAGAAACAACGTACCGCCCGCCGTCAATTCCAGCAGCCCGAGCTTGCCTTCAGCCCGCGCGCCCTCGAAGGCGCCGGGACCGTAGCCGAACAGTTCGGTCTCGGCCATGGACTCTGGCAGGCCGGCACAGTTGAGCGCCATTAGCGGCGATTGACCGCGTGGACTGGCCAGGTGACAAGCCCGCGCCAACAGCTCTTTGCCCGTGCCGGTTTCGCCTTCTATTAAGAGTGGCGCATCCAGCGGCGCCATGCGTCGGGCTTCGCGGACCACGGCGGCCATCACTTTCGAACTTTGGAAAATGCTGTCGAACCCACGCAATTCCTGCTTGCGCACGTTGTAGATGCGCTCGCCCACCCGATCCGCACGGTGCAGCGTGAGTACTGCACCGGCCATGGCCTCGCTGTCATCGTGTTCCGATTGCAGCGGTGCGATGTCCGCCAGGAACACATCGCCTTTTACCTTCACTCGCAACCCGTTGATCCGCGACTTGTTGGCGCGGACAAGTTCTGGCAGGTCGAAATCCTCAGCGTAACGGGACAAGGGAATGCCCGGCACTTCGTCCACCCGCACGCCGAGCAACTGTGCCGCCGCACGATTAGCCGCGACAATCGAGCCACCCATGTCGATCGACAACACCGGAAATTCCAGCGCACCGAGCAAGGCATTGAGCTCCATGTGCCGACGCTCGCTGGGCATCAGCCCGACACGCTTGACGCCAAATACACCGGCGATGGATTCAAATTTCGCCCGCAATGCCTGGAACTGGAGGTTGATCAGATTCGGACAGTGGAGGTAGATCGCATTCCCATGCTCACCCCCCACTTCGCCGCGAGCGACGTTGATCCCGTACTCCACCAGCAGGTTGAGAATGTCGCGCAGAATGCCGATGCGGTTCTGGCAGTGGACTTTGATACGCATATAAAGGCCCGAAAAACGGTGAATGTGGAGTGAATCGCGCCGGCAAACTGTAGGAGCGAGCCTGCTCGCGATAGCGGTGGATCATGCAATTGGGATGTTGCCTGAAACACCGCTATCGCGAGCAGGCTCACTCCTACAGAGTGAGTTGCTGTTCTGTAGAGAAGGATTTTCTGCCAAGACGCGCAGATAGCCGTCAAGATTATGTGACACCTACAGCGCTTTTCAAACTCGAAAAACTCAATAACTGCGCCACAGCAGAACATCCGTAACGAAAACTTTACGATTTGATAAGAATTTTCCTACTTGCTGCTACTACGTGCGGCTGCATCGCCACGCACCATGGGGTATTTCTAACTCCATAGCTGGACATAACAAGAACGAAATCCCCTAGCAGGAGAGCAGCATGAAGCAGACGCAATACGTGGCTCGCGAGCCCGATGCGCAAGGTTTTATCGATTACCCCGCCGAAGAACACGCGGTGTGGAACACGCTGATCACTCGCCAACTGAAAGTGATCGAGGGTCGTGCGTGCCAGGAGTACCTGGACGGTATCGAAAAACTCGGTCTGCCCCACGACCGCATTCCGCAACTCGGCGAAATCAACAAGGTCCTCGGTGAAACCACCGGCTGGCAAGTCGCCCGCGTTCCGGCACTGATTCCCTTCCAGACGTTTTTCGAACTGCTGGCCAACAAGCAATTCCCCGTCGCGACCTTCATTCGTACCCGTGAAGAACTGGATTACCTCCAGGAGCCGGACATTTTCCATGAGATCTTTGGCCACTGTCCGCTGCTGACCAATCCCTGGTTCGCCGAATTTACCCACACCTACGGCAAACTCGGCCTGCAGGCGAGCAAGGAAGAACGCGTGTACCTGGCGCGTCTTTACTGGATGACCATCGAGTTCGGCCTGGTCGACACGCCTCAAGGCCAGCGAATCTATGGCGGCGGCATCCTCTCTTCGCCGAAAGAAACCGTTTACTGCCTGTCGGACGAGCCTGAGCATCAAGCCTTCGACCCTCTGGAATGCATGCGCACGCCTTACCGCATCGACATTCTGCAGCCGCTGTATTTTGTCCTGCCAAATCTCAAGCGCCTGTTCGACCTCGCCCACGAAGACATCATGGGCATGGTCCAGCAGGGCATGCAGCTTGGTTTGCACGCACCGAAATTTCCGCCCAAGCCCAAAGCGGCCTGAGCAGATCCCGCTCGCGACTTGCGCGCAAAGATAGTAATTTCCAACAAGAATCGAATTCAGGAACACACCATGAACGCTCTGAACCAAGCCCATTGCGAAGCCTGCCAAGCCGGCGCCCCTCAAGTCAGCGATGAAGAACTGCCGGTACTGATCAAGCAGATTCCAGACTGGAACATCGAAGTTCGCGACAGCATCATGCAGCTGGAAAAAGTCTTCCTGTTCAAGAATTTCAAGCACGCACTGGCGTTTACCAATGCGGTCGGCGAGATCTCTGAGGCGGAAGGTCACCACCCGGGCCTGCTGACCGAATGGGGCAAAGTCACCGTGACCTGGTGGAGCCACTCCATCAAAGGCCTGCACCGCAATGACTTCATCATGGCCGCGCGCACTGACGAAGTGGCCAAGGACGCCGAGGGCCGCAAGTAATGCACTTCGACGCCATCGGCCGGGTGCCCGGCGATCCGATTCTCGGTTTGATGGAGGCCTATGCGCAGGACCCGAATCCGCGCAAATTCGACCTCGGCGTGGGTGTCTACAAAGACGCCCAAGGCCTGACGCCCATTCCGCAAGCGGTGAAACTGGCCGAGGCGCGGCTGGTGGACCGTCAGTCCACCAAAACCTATATCGGTGGTCATGGCGAGCCGGCGTTTGGCAAAGCGATCAACGAGTTGGTGCTGGGCGCGGATTCCGCGCTGATCTCGGAACAACGAGCCGGCGCGACCCAGACACCGGGTGGCACTGGCGCACTGCGCCTGAGCGCGGACTTCATCGCCCAATGCCTTCCGGGGCGCGGCGTGTGGCTGAGCAATCCGACCTGGCCGATTCACGAAACCATCTTCGCGACAGCCGGGGTCAAGGTCAGCCACTACCCTTACGTCGGCAAGGATAACCGTCTCGACGTCGAGGCGATGCTGGCGGTCCTTAACGAAGTGCCCATGGGCGACGTGGTGTTGCTGCATGCTTGCTGCCACAACCCGACCGGCTTCGATCTGTCCCATGACGATTGGCGTCGCGTGCTGGACATCGTGCGCAGTCGCGATTTGTTGCCGCTGATCGACTTCGCCTACCAGGGTTTTGGCGATGGCCTGGAGCAGGATGCCTGGTCGACCCGGCTGTTCGCTGCCGAGTTGCCGGAGGTGCTGATCACCAGTTCGTGCTCAAAGAACTTCGGCCTGTATCGGGATCGCACTGGCGCGCTGATTGTCTGTGCGAAAACCGCTGACAAATTGGTGGACGTTCGCAGCCAGCTGGCCAACATTGCCCGCAACCTGTGGTCGACGCCGCCAGATCATGGCGCTGCAGTGGTAGCGACCATTCTTGGTGATCCTGAACTGAAAAGCCTGTGGGCCGACGAAGTGGAGGCCATGCGCCTGCGGATCGCCCAACTGCGCAGCGGCCTGGTCGAAGCGCTTGAGCCTCACGGACTGCGTGAACGTTTTGCGCACATTGGGGTGCAACGCGGGATGTTCTCCTACACCGGCTTGACGCCTGAGCAGGTGAAGAACCTGCGTGATCACCACAGCGTCTACATGGTCGGTACTGGCCGGGCGAACGTGGCAGGAATAGACGCTACGCGCCTGGACCTGTTAGCCGAGGCGATTGCCGAGGTCTGCAAGTAGCTTGAGTAACAGCAAGCTCCCTTGTGAGGGAGCTTGCTACCGCTCGGCTGCGCAACAGTCGTAAATTCACCCTCGATGAATCTGTTGCACCGCGTTGTCTGGCAGTGGGGCCGCTTCGCAGCCCAGCGGCAGCAAGCTCTCCCTCGCGACATCCGGTCTCAATTAAGTTCCCGGCTGCGGCCATCTGTCGCAGAAATCCCAGATAAAAGTCTATTTGTCATTTCTCCTGCTGTATCCTGCGCAAGCTTTGTAAAAGCGCGGATCTACCAGATCTATCAACAGACTTTGCGAGGAGCGCGAACCATGCACGAGATCCCTAATCTCCCCTTCCCAAGCCTGCACGAAACTGAGCAGACAACCACGCAACAAGCCGGCGCCCAACAGCCCGAGCCGAAAGAAGCCACTGACAGTCGCAAGGCTGACAGCGAAGACTGATACACCGCACTACCAGACCGTGTGGAAAGCGCTAACATGCGCTTTCCACACTGCCTGAAACCCGAGCCCCCCATGTCTGACGAATTCAGCGAAGAGCAAGCCAGCGCATTGATCGGCACCGCCGAGAAAATGATCGAGATCTGGAATCGCCTCTCCCCCGAAAAACAAGCCGCCCTGCTCGCCCGTTTCGGCAGCGAAGAAAATGCCTTGGCCGCCCTGGTCACGACGCAACTGGTTGCCCCTGCCAAACCCTGATCAGCCCATCCGGCAAATAGTTTTACTTTTTCACGACCTGCGGCCGCTCGCGCCGCTATCATAAGCTGCCTATCTATCCTGCTTTCCCGTGGACCTTTACCCATGTCTGAAAACCAGCGCCCCCTGGCGGTCACGCTGCAAGTTGTCTCCATCGTTCTGTTCACCTTTATTGGCTACCTGAATATCGGCATTCCCTTGGCGGTGTTGCCTGGCTATGTCCACAGCGACCTGGGTTTCGGCGCCGTGATCGCCGGCCTGGTGATCAGCGTGCAATACCTCGCCACCCTGCTCAGCCGGCCGTATGCCGGGAAGATCATCGATAACAAAGGCAGCAAACTGGCGGTGATGTATGGCCTCGCCGGTTGTGGTTTGAGTGGGGTGTTCATGCTGATCTCGGCGTGGACTCAAAGTCTGCCGGCGCTTAGCCTCGTCAGTTTGCTGATCGGTCGCCTGGTCCTCGGCAGCGCAGAAAGCCTGGTGGGCTCGGGATCGATTGGCTGGGGCATTGGTCGCGTCGGCGCAGCGAACACCGCGAAAGTGATTTCCTGGAACGGCATCGCCAGCTACGGCGCACTGGCCGTCGGCGCACCGCTAGGCGTGTTGCTGGTGAGGGAGTGGGGCCTGTGGAGCATGGGCGTGAGCATCGTGCTACTGGCCATCCTCGGTCTGGCGCTGGCCTGGCCAAAAACCGCCGCGCCGATTGTCGTCGGCGAGCGCTTGCCGTTCATGCACGTACTGGGTCGGGTGTTGCCCCATGGCTGCGGTCTGGCGCTGGGCTCGATCGGGTTCGGCACCATCGCCACGTTCATTACCCTGTATTACGCCACGCAACACTGGGACAACGCGGTGCTTTGCCTGAGCCTGTTCGGCGCCAGTTTCATTGGTGCACGATTGCTGTTCGGCAATCTGATCAATCGCCTCGGTGGCTTTCGCGTGGCGATTGCCTGTCTCTCGGTGGAAACCCTGGGCTTGCTGCTGCTGTGGTTGGCGCCGGACGCCCACTGGGCATTGGCCGGCGCAGCACTGAGCGGGTTCGGCTTTTCGCTGGTATTCCCGGCGCTTGGCGTAGAAGCGGTGAACCTGGTTCCGGCCTCAAGCCGTGGGGCAGCGGTCGGTGCTTACTCGCTGTTCATCGATTTGTCGTTAGGGATTACCGGACCGTTGGCGGGTGCTATTGCAGCAGGTTTCGGTTTTGCCTCGATCTTCCTGTTCGCCGCCATTGCCGCATTAAGTGGTTTGGGCTTGAGTGTTTACCTGTACCGCCAGGCGCCCAGGCACCTTAATGAAAAGTACCGCGAAGAGCGTGGCGCTCCCTAGAAATTGACCTTCCCTCGCCCGGCCTTGATGCTGCCGCGCTTGGTTTTGGATTCCAGTCGACGCTTCTTCGAGCCCAGCGTCGGCTTGGTCGGCCGGCGTTTCTTTTCGACCTTGGTGGCGCTGAGTATCAACTCGATCAACCGCTCCAGCGCGTCGGCGCGATTGGCCTCCTGCGTCCGGTATTGCTGTGCCTTGATGATCAACACGCCTTCGCTGGTGATGCGACTGTCACGCAGCGCGAGCAGGCGTTCTTTGTAGAACTCGGGCAAAGACGAGGCCGGGATGTCGAAGCGCAGGTGCATGGCGCTGGAAACCTTGTTGACGTTCTGTCCACCGGCGCCCTGGGCGCGGATGGCTGTCAACTCGATCTCGGCATCCGGCAGATGCACGTTGTTGGAAATCACCAGCATGGAAAAGCGTCCGTATTCAGAACGTGCAGGATACCGCGAATGAAGGAGTGCCCTTGCAGGAGCTGCCGCAGGCTGCGATTTTTGATCCTGATTTTCTCCCGATATCGCTGAAATGCGGGATCAAAAGATAACAGCCTTGCTTCGCTCAAGCTCCTGCGGGTAATAATTGCTACGCAACAGATAAACCCAGCTCCGACAGCAGCATCGAGGCTTGTGCGCGAGAAATCACGGCGCCCTTGAACAGTTTCGCATCATTGAGTCGAAAGCCGCTCAAATCGGCACCGCGCAAATCCGCACCGGCGAATGTCGCGCCATTGATACGGGCATGGGCGAGACTGCAATCAACAAACTCTGCTTTGCGAAAGTCCGCATCACTCAGGTCCGCTTCAGAAAAATCCAGGTTGTTCAGCGTGCTTCTGGCAAAGGACATCCCCGGCAAAAAAGCACTGTTGAGTCGCGTCTCGTTGAACGAAAGCCCCAGACCCGAACAGTGACTGAAGTTGGCGCCGGTCAGCTTGCAGCCGTTGAACTCGACTTGCGCCAACTTAGCTCGCTGCCAGCTCGTATTGTTCAGATCACAATTGCCGAACGATGCCTCAAGCAAGTGCGCAGCTTCGAAAACCCCGTGTGCCCCCCGGCACCCTTTCCACGTTGTGCCCTCCAGACGAGCCCCTAGAAACTGACTGCGGAGCAAGGTACAGCGATGGAACTCGCAGTGATCCAGTACCAACCGCGACAAATCGGCATCGGTGAAGTCCACACCGATGAAGCGCAGCGGCAAGCCGTGATGATCAATCGCCGCCTGAACGTCCTCACGACCCAACAGGCCGCCTTCTATTTCGTAGTGCGTTTGTTCTTCGCTCATGCTTGCCTCCTGTCCTGTATTTCTGGCTTGAGCAGTCTATCGTCACCTCTTGTAGGACCGCAGACAAAAAAACCGGCAGACGCCGGCTCTTTTGTTGTCATCCGTCTCCTACTTGATCACGGAGCCGGTCATCGCAGCGCCGTGGTTACGACGCTTGTTCTTGATGCCGTAGCAGATCCACATGAACGCGACCCACACCGGTATCGCGTAGACCGAGATCTGGATACCCGGAATCAGCAGCATCACACCCAGGATGAACACCACGAACGCCAGGCAGATGTAGTTACCGTAGGGGTACCACAGCGCCTTGAACAGCGGCGTTTGTTGGGTCTTGTTCATGTGCTGGCGGAACTTGAAGTGCGAGAAGCTGATCATCGCCCAGTTGATGACCAGGGTGGCCACTACCAGCGACATCAACAGCTCAAGCGCGCTGTGCGGGATCAGGTAGTTCAGCAGTACGGCGATCAATGTCACCGCTGCCGAAGCCAGGATCGAGCGTACCGGCACGCCTCGCTTGTCGATCTTCGCCAGGGCCTTGGGCGCATCACCCTGCTCGGCCATGCCCAGCAACATACGGCTGTTGCAGTAGGTACCGCTGTTGTAGACCGACAATGCAGCGGTCAGCACGACAAAGTTCAGGATGTGCGCGGCAGTGCTGCTGCCAAGCATCGAGAACACCTGAACGAACGGGCTGCCGCTGTAGGAATCGCCGGAAGCATTCAGGGTGGCCAGCAGGCTGTCCCATGGTGTCAGCGACAAAAGAATGACCAGTGCGCCGATGTAGAAAATCAGGATCCTGTAGATCACCTGGTTGATGGCTTTCGGGATCACGGTTTTCGGCTTGTCGGCTTCTGCTGCGGTGAAACCGAGCATTTCCAGACCGCCGAATGAGAACATGATGATCGCCATGGCCATGACCAGACCGCTAATCCCGTTCGGGAAAAAGCCGCCATGGGCCCACAGGTTGGTCACCGATGCTTGCGGACCGCCGTTGCCGCTGACCAGCAGGTAGCTGCCCAGCGCAATCATGCCGACGATGGCCACGACTTTGATGATCGCGAACCAGAACTCAGCCTCGCCAAAGACTTTGACGTTCGCCAGGTTGATCAGGTTGATCAGTACGAAGAATCCGGCAGCAGAGACCCAGGTCGGGATGTCCGGCGCCCAATAGTGAATGTACTTGCCGACCGCAGTCAGCTCCGACATGCCCACCAGGATGTACAGAATCCAGCAGTTCCAGCCCGACAGGAAGCCGGCGAAACCACCCCAATACTTGTGAGCAAAGTGGCTGAAAGAACCGGCCACCGGCTCTTCGACGATCATTTCGCCCAGTTGGCGCATGATCATGAAAGCGATGAAGCCGCAGATGGCATAGCCGAGGATCATCGACGGGCCAGCAGATTTCAGCACGCCGGCCGAGCCCAGAAACAAACCGGTACCGATGGCGCCACCGAGGGCGATCAATTGAATGTGGCGATTTTTCAGGCCGCGCTTCAGCTCGCCTGAATGCGAGTTTTGTCCACTCATGAAAAGGGTCTCACGCAAGGTTTGATGATGTTCAGTAGACGATGCTGCTCAGTTGCGATTTCAAGCAGCGCCGATCAAACCCCAGCGCAGGCACCAGGAGTTCAGCGTATTTACAACGTTCATGCGTCACCTGTTTGTTTTTATCTGTGACGAAATCGAACCCGACACGCTTGTGGCGCAGCGGAGTGAACAAGGCTGATAGCCCTGAGGTTTGCGCAGATGCGCAGGAGGTCACAGTTAAAACGCGGCGCATTGTACACCTGTAACCCCCTGCTGCCAGACATCACTGGATCAGCGTGTCGGTTGCCGGGATTGCGTGTGTACGCCTCGGAGCTGCCGGGCGGATGCAAAAATTGAGTCAGACCTTTGTGGGTCATCGACGGGAACGGTAAGAAAACGTCCCTTGGGGAGATGAAGATGGATCACGGCGTTCATTGCGCCTCCTTGTTTTTATGCACCTGCACGGCAGGCATGGGGCGCATCTGATCCTTCTACGACAGCTGAAACAAGCGGGCCAGAGCGCTGACGGAGGGACATTGGGGCGCCCTGCGGAAGGATTTCCTTACAGAATTCGGCAAGTGGCGATAGCACTGGACGAATCGAGGAATATCGTCAGTTTTTCGTTACAGGCCGTAACGCAGGTTTTCCATTGCGGAATTGGGTGGAATGGCCGCAGACGCCATCGCGAGCAAGCTCGGCTCCCACCGGGTAATGGGCGCATGCACTATCCGGTTCATCGCGAATCAATGTGGGAGCGGCGGCTTGCTCGCGAAGAGGCAAGTTGAATTCACCCCATCATTAAAGGTGGCAAAAAAAAACGCCAACCCGAAGGTTGGCGTTTTTCATGTACCGCTCACCGATTACTCAGGCTTGCGACGACCGAAGCCCGGACGCTGGCCCGAACCGGCCGGTGCACCACGACGCTTGCCCGATGGCGCGTCCTTGTCGACCAGAACGATGCCTGGGCGTTTTTTCGGCGCAGGCTTGGCCGGACGCTTGGTATCGGTCGGACGATCCGCCACTGGCGTACCGCGACCTGATTCACCACGACCAGCAGGTGCCCCACGATCGCTGCGACCGCCCGTTGGCGCGCCGCGACCTTCGCCGCGCTCAGTGCGACCGTTGGCCGGACGCGGAGTACGTGGACCGCGCTCGCCATCGGCACGCGGTGCTGCCGGCTTGCGGGCAGGACGTTCGCCTTCGATATGCGGCTCACGGGCTGGACGCGGACCGGCAGCCGGTGCGCCTGCCGCAGGACGCAGAGTGCGTACGCGCTCGGTAGTGCCCATCGGACGGGACGATTTACGCTGCATGCGCTCGAGCTTGTCTTTGCTCTTGGCGTTCATCTGCGGCATGGCCACCGGGGTCAAGCCGACTTCAGCACTCAAAATGTCGACTTCGTACTGGCTCATTTCGCGCCAGCGGCCCATCGGCAGATCGGAGTTAAGGAACACCGGACCGAAACGCACGCGCTTCAGGCGGCTGACCACCAGGCCCTGGGATTCCCACAGACGACGAACTTCGCGGTTACGACCTTCCATCACCACGCAGTGGTACCAGTGGTTGAAGCCTTCGCCTCCTGGTGCCTGCTTGATGTCGGTGAACTTGGCCGGACCGTCTTCGAGGACGACGCCCGCTTTCAAACGCTCGATCATCTCGTCATCGACTTCACCACGAACACGCACCGCGTATTCACGGTCCATTTCGTAGGACGGGTGCATCAGGCGGTTGGCGAGTTCACCGTCGGTGGTAAACATCAGCAGACCGGTGGTGTTGATGTCCAGGCGACCGATGTTGATCCAGCGGCCTTCTTTCGGGCGCGGCATCTTGTCGAATACGGTTGGACGGCCTTCCGGGTCGTTACGGGTGCAGATCTCACCGTCGGGCTTGTTGTACATGATCACGCGGCGTACCGACTCGGCGGCTTCTTCGCGCTTGATCACCTTGCCATCGATGGTGATGGCGTCATGCAGGTCGACGCGCTGACCGAGGGTGGCGTCTTTGCCATTGACCTTGATGCGGCCGTGGCTGATCCAGGCTTCTACGTCACGGCGCGAGCCGACGCCGATACGGGCGAGGACTTTCTGCAGTTTTTCGCCTGCTGGGCCGATTTCCTGGTCGTCTTTCTGGTCGTTGATACTCATCTGGGCACCTCCCGGTGTGGTCTGTTCAGGAAGCCCTGAATTGAGCGTCCTGAAGCGATGTAAATCTGGGTACTTTGGCGAAGCAGTCGCCGAAGGGTCGCGAATCATACGCTCATGACAGCGTTCGCGCATCAGAGACTAGCTGATTGATGCAAGGTTATTTGCTTTTCCGCCGACCGGTGACGCCAAGTTTGATCAAGCGCAGTGCCGCTTCGGCGAGCACCGAGCGTTTGTCGACCTTGTCGAGTTTCTTCCAGGCCTTGATCTCGCGCTTGCTGCGACCGCAGCCGACGCAGATATCGTCGGTGAATTTGCAGATGCTGATGCACGGGTCTTTGGTTGAGCTCATTACACTCTCCAGACAACACAATTCCCTGTGGGCCGAGCTTGCTCGCGATCGCGGTGGGTCAGGCAGCAAGAATGTCGACTGGCACGCCCTCATCGCGGGCAAGCCCGCTCCTACAGGGATCTTCATTGCCCATAGGGTTTGGGTCAATCGTCGAACTCGCGGCGTTCGGCTTCAATTGCTTCGGCCAGGGCGCGGGCTTCGGCTTCTTCGTCGCTCAACTCGGGCTCGGGCTCAGGCTTGTGCTGGTCAAAGGCAGCGACCGCGGCCAATAGCTTTTCGCGAGCTTCGGCAACGCCGAGCACATCGTCGTCCTGTTCCTCTTCAAGTGTGGCGTCAGGCTCGGTCTGAAGTTCAACATCAATCCCAGGTTCAGCCTCAACCTCAAGTTCAGCCTCAACCTCAAGTTTAACTTCAACCCCAGGTTCAGGTTGATCCTGAAACTCTTCGCCCTGCGTCACCGCCCCATCGCGCAGGAGGTCATCGAAGTCGGTCTTGATCCCGTCTTCCATGGTGTCCAGCTCCAGCAATAGCGTATGGAAGCTGGTTTCTTCCTTCGGCTCTTCCTGTTCGGCACTGGCATCCGCTAACGCCTGCAGACTCGCGGGCACCGGAGCATCGTCGAAATCAAGCACCGGGTCCGGTTCCAGCTCGCGCAGTTCCGCCAGCGGCGGCAGATCGTCGAGGTTCTTCAGGTTGAAGTGATCGAGAAACACCTTGGTGGTCGCGAACATCGCCGGTTTTCCGGGCACGTCACGGTAGCCGACGATGCGGATCCACTCGCGCTCAAGCAGCGTCTTGACGATGTGACTGTTGACCGCCACGCCCCGCACGTCCTCGATTTCACCCCGGGTAATGGGTTGGCGATAGGCGATGAGCGCCATGGTTTCGAGCATGGCGCGGGAGTAACGCTGGGGGCGCTCTTCCCACAAGCGGCCGACCCATGGCGAGAATTTTTCGCGAATCTGCAAGCGATAGCCCGAGGCAACCTCTTTCAGCTCGAAGGCGCGGCCGTCACAGGACTTGGCCAGGATCGTCAGCGCTTTCTTGAAGACGGGCGGTTCTGGTCTTTCACCCTCTTCAAAGAGTTCGAACAGGCGTTCAAGCGATTGCGGCTTTCCCGAGGCCAACAGAAAGGCTTCAAGCAATGGTGCCAGCTCGCGGGGTTCAGTCAGGTTCATGATTCAACTCGTTATTCGGCTCGGGCCCGCACGTGGATCGCTGCGAACGGCTCATTCTGCACCAGCTCGACCAGGGATTCCTTGACCAATTCGAGGATCGCCATAAAGGTCACCACTACCCCCAGGCGCCCTTCTTCGGCAGTGAACAGCTCGACGAAGGGCACGAAACCGCCGCCCTTGAGCCGCTCCAGTACATCACTCATGCGTTCCCGCGTGGACAACGCCTCACGACTGACCTGGTGACTTTCGAACATATCGCCACGGCGCAGCACCTCGGCCATGGACATCAGCAATTCTTCCAGGCTCACGTCCGGCACCAACTTGCGCGCACGTGCCTCGGGGGCATCGAGCTTGGGCACCACAACGTCACGACCTACCCGACTGAGACCATCAATGCCTTCAGCCGCCGCCTTGAAACGCTCGTACTCCTGCAAGCGGCGGATCAGCTCGGCGCGCGGGTCGTCTTCTTCGGCTTCAATCGATTCTGCACGGGGCAACAGCATCCGCGATTTGATTTCGGCCAGCATCGCAGCCATCACCAGATACTCGGCGGCCAGCTCCAGGCGCACCGTCTGCATCAATTCGACATAGCCCATGTACTGACGGGTAATTTCCGCCACCGGGATGTCGAGGATGTTGATGTTCTGTTTGCGGATCAGGTACAGCAACAGGTCGAGCGGACCTTCGAACGCTTCGAGGAAGACTTCCAGGGCATCAGGCGGAATGTACAGGTCCAGCGGCATTTCCATGACCGCCTGGCCATAGACCATGGCGAAAGGCAGCTCTTGCTGGGCACCGGCCTGACTGTCGACGGGTTCTACTGCAGACATCTAGGCCTCGGCCATGAACGGCGCAGGGTCGCCGCAACCGACACGAATGACTTCCGGTTCGCCATCGGCGAGGTTGATTACCGTGGACGCCTTTATCCCGCCAAAACCGCCGTCGATGATCAGGTCAACCTGATGTTCGAGCAACTGCCGCATTTCGTAAGGATCCGTCAGCGGATCGGTGTCCCCCGGCATAATCAGCGTCACGCTCATCAGGGGCTCACCCAGCTCTTCCAGCAACGCCAGGGCAATCGGATGGCTTGGTACGCGCAGGCCGATGGTGCGTTTTTTCGGGTGCAGCAACAGCCGCGGGACTTCGCGGGTGGCATTGAGAATGAAGGTGTAGGGCCCCGGCAAATGGGCCTTGAGCAACCGGAAAGTGCCGGTATCGATCTTGGCGAACAGGCCCAGCTGCGACAGGTCACTGCAAATCAGCGCAAAGTTGTGCTTTTCATCCAGCTGTCTCAACCGGCGCACGCGCTCCACGGCATTCTTGTCGCCGATCTGGCAACCAATGGCGTAGGACGAGTCTGTGGGATAAATCACCACCCCGCCTTTGCGGATGATCTCGACAGCCTGTTTGATCAGGCGCGCTTGCGGGTTTTCCGGATGAATCTGGAAAAATTGACTCACATTCTCTACCTGTTCAGACGGCGGCAATAATTGGGTCATGTTTGAATCGACACCAAAGTGGTGGCAGATCCTCCGGGAGCGGGCGATATTCACCGATCTCGGACCAGCCTCCAGGGCCATGAAAATCACTGCCGGCACTGACCAGCAGACCGAACTCGCGGGCAAGAATCGCCAGACTGCCCACTTGCTCTGCAGGCTGATGGCCATTGACCACCTCGATTGCGTGGCCCCCTGCTTGAATATAGTCAGAAATCAGCCGACGACGTTTGCTGCGAGTGAAATCGTAGTGCCAGGGATGCGCCAGGCTCACCCAGGCCTTCGCGGCCCGCAGGGTTTCGACGGTCTCTTCCAGGGTCGGCCAATGTTGCTTGACGTCCCCCAGCTTGCCGGCACCCAGCCATTTGCGGAACGCTTCAGCGCGGTCCTTGACGAAACCTTCGCGCACCATCCAGTCCGCGAAATGCGGACGGGCCGGCGCATTGCCGCTGTCACCCAGTTCCTGCTGAATGGCCCGAGCGCCTTCCAGCGCTCCGGGCATGCCCTTGAGCGCAAGCTTGCGGCTTATCTCTTCGGACCGTAGCCAGCGACCATCGTGCAGTTTGGCGATGGCCTCGACCAACGACGGCGCGTTGACATCGAAACCGTAGCCCAGCACATGAATGGTGGCACCGCCCCAGGTGCAGGACAATTCGACGCCGTTGACCAGCTGCATCCCCAGTGCCGTTGCCGTCGTACGAGCCTCATCGAGCCCTTCGAGGGTGTCGTGATCGGTCAAGGCCAGGACTCGCACGCCTTTCTCGAACGCACGCTCGACCAGAACCCCGGGCGCCAGTGCGCCGTCGGAGGCCGTGCTATGGCAGTGCAAATCAACATTCACGGGGATGTATTACCTCAAATCAGCTGGCGCTATCGCGCGCCCATATGTTTGTTATTATGCCGCCACATCCTGCTTCTGGCTGCCACTGTGAAACAATTCATCGATTTCATCCCGCTTCTCCTGTTTTTCATCGTCTACAAACTCGATCCACGGGTCGTCGACATTGCCGGCCATGAGTTGACTGTAGGCGGTATCTACAGCGCCACTGCGATGCTGATCATCAGCTCCCTGGTGGTGTACGGCGCGCTGTTCATCACTCAGCGCAAGCTGGAGAAGAGCCAGTGGCTGACCCTCATCGCCTGTCTGGTCTTCGGTAGCCTGACCCTGGCCTTCCACAGCGAGACTTTCCTTAAATGGAAAGCGCCCGTGGTCAACTGGCTGTTCGCCCTGGCATTCATCGGCAGCCACTTCATCGGTGACCGCCTGTTGATCAAACGCATCATGGGCCACGCGCTGACGCTGCCGGATCCGGTCTGGACCCGCCTGAACATTGCCTGGATCGCGTTTTTCCTGTTCTGCGGTGCGGCCAACCTGTTCGTCGCCTTCACATTCCAGAGCTACTGGGTCGACTTCAAGGTCTTCGGTAGCCTGGGCATGACCTTGCTGTTCCTGGTCGGCCAGGGCATTTACCTGTCCCGCCACCTGCATGACGCCGATACCACAACGCCAAAAACCGAGGACTGACATGCTTTACGCAATCATTGCCACAGACGTCGCCAATTCCCTGGAAGCCCGCCTGGCCGCGCGGCCTGCGCACCTCGAGCGCCTGCAACAGCTCAAGGGCGAAGGCCGTATCGTATTGGCCGGCCCACACCCGGCGGTCGACAGCAATGATCCGGGCGCAGCGGGCTTCACCGGCAGCCTGATCGTTGCCGAGTTCGATTCCCTGAGCGCCGCCCAGGCCTGGGCCGACGCCGATCCGTACATCGCCGCCGGCGTGTACGCCAACGTTTCGGTCAAGCCATTCAAGCAAGTCCTGCCCTGATACGCTCCTGCACGATGAACCTTTGTGGGTTCATCGTGCTCTCAATCGCTCATTATTCCCGTTTGCCTGCCGACAACTTGCCCAATAACCCGATTGGAATCAGGAGTCGCGATGCGCAAGGGTCCGTTGTGTCTGATATTGGTAACGTTGTCATTGGTGGGCACCGCCCAAGGTGAAGAGAGCGCCGGTTCGACGCCCGTTTCCCCGAGTGTCGGCAGCCAGATCAGCGAACTGCAGCAACGTTTGCAGGCAAGCGAGCAGCAACGAGAAGTACTGAGCAAACAATTGCAAAGTAACGATGGCGAACGCGAAAGCGCCCAACTGAGCCGATTGCGCCAAGAGAACCAGCGCCTCAAGCTGCAACTCAAGGAAGCACAGGCCAGCCCCCAGCAGCCGCGTCTGTTGACCGATCAACAACAGTGGTTCGTCACGGGAGCGGGAGTTGCACTGTTGGCACTGCTCTGCGGTATCTTCGCCAGTGGTGCAAGTCGAAAACGTCGGCAATGGTTAAATTGAGTGATTCATGAGCGAGTTGTTACTAATTGATGATGACCAGGAGCTGTGTGAGCTCCTGGGCAGTTGGCTGAGCCAGGAAGGCTTTCAGGTCCGTGCGTGCCACGACGGCCAGAGCGCCCGCCGTGCGTTGGCTGAAACGTCGCCGGCAGCTGTGGTGCTGGACGTGATGCTCCCGGACGGCAGCGGCCTGGAATTGCTCAAGCAACTGCGTAGCGATCACCCGGACCTGCCAGTGCTGATGCTGTCAGCCCGCGGGGAACCGCTGGACCGCATCCTGGGCCTGGAACTTGGCGCCGACGATTATCTGGCCAAGCCCTGCGATCCTCGGGAGCTGACCGCCCGCCTGCGCGCAGTGTTGCGCCGCAGCCATCCGGTAGCCGTGACCAGCCAGGTGGAGCTGGGTGACCTGTGCTTCAGCCCGGTGCGTGGCGTGGTCAGCATCGATGAACAAGAATTCACCCTCACCGTCTCCGAAAGCCGCCTGCTTGAAGCCCTGCTCAAGCAGCCCGGCGAACCGCTGGACAAACAGGAGCTGGCGCAAATCGCCCTCGGTCGCAAGCTGACTCTGTACGACCGCAGCCTGGACATGCACGTCAGCAACCTGCGCAAAAAGATCGGCCCGCACCCCGACGGCCGCCCTCGCATCGTTGCCCTGCGCAGCCGCGGTTACTACTACAGCCTCTAAACCACACGCCCCTGCAGGTGCTGTGTTGTTTCCTGTAGCAGCTGTCGAGCCTGCGAGGCTGCGTTCGGATGCGCAGCATTCGTCGAACTGGCGAGCGCTGCGCACTCGAACGCAGCCTCGCAGGCTCGGCAGCTGCTACAGGTTATGCGTCGTAAAAAAGCAATCGGAGACTCGGGGTTTGTCAGGATAGTCCGAAACCGTCTTTACCCAAGCTTTACGCTCCGCTGACCGCCGCTTACCTTGATCTCCGTAATCTGTACTCATCCGGAACGTACCGGGAACGAGACAAGGAGATTCACCATGCGCAAGACTCTTATCGCTCTGATGTTCGCTACCGCCCTGCCAACCGTTGCCATGGCGATGCCTGAAGGCACAGGCCCGATGGGTGGGCCGATGGACGGTCCGCGCCACGGCGGTCAGATGCATGACAGACACGGCAAAGGCCCGTACAGCCAGCTGGACCTGACCCGCGAACAGCGCGAGCAGATCCGCAAAATCATGGGCGAGCAGATGCACGAGCGTAAGCAAGTGGTCGACAAGTACCTGGAGAAACTCTCGCCAGCCGACCAGAAAGCCATGAAAGACGAAATGGCGGCCAACCACAAAAAAGCCGAGGCTGACGTACGCGCCCTGCTGAAACCGGATCAACAGAAGCAATTCGACGAGATCCAGAAGAAACAGGCAGAGCGTCGCGCCGAATGGGCCGAGTTCAAGGCCTGGAAAGCGCAACAACCGCAAAAAGCGCAATAATGAGCTGACCCATGGACCCAACGGCCTCAACCGTTGGGTCTGACTCTATTCAAAACCCCTGTGGGAGTCAGCCTGTGTGGCGAGGGGATTTATCCCCGCTCGGCTGCGAAGCAGTCGTAGATTCTGACGGCTCGACGTGGCTGAAAGAATGACAGGGCCTCTTCGCGGCCCTACGGGGATAAATCCCCTCGCCACACAAGCTCACTGCCACAGTGATATGCGTTTCGAGGATTTTCTGTGCGCTCATTGTTCTGGCGTATTCTGGCCAGCTTCTGGCTGGCCATCGCCCTGGTTGCAGGTCTCTCGATTCTGCTGGGGCACATGCTGAATCAGGACGCCTGGATACTCAGCCGCCACCCGGGGCTCAACACCCTGGCAGAACAGTGGACGCAAACCTACGAAGCTCAGGGTGAGGAAGCGGCCCAGGACATTCTCCAGCAGCGCAAACGCCAGTATCACATCGACGTTCAAGTGCTCAACGAAAGCGGTGATCCGGTGGTGCGCGGCACGTTTCCACGCCGGGCGGCCGCCTTCGAAGCGCGCCAGAACGATGGTGATCGCCGTCTGCCGTGGCGTCGCCTGACCGATGAATACACCAGCGAAAAAACCGGCAATACCTACCTGTTGATCTACCGCATCCCGCACCCGGAACTCGATTCATGGCATCGCGAAAGCCTGCTCTGGCCATTGAGTGCGCTGGGGATTGCGCTGGTGGTGCTGACCTTGTTCAGCCTGCTCGTGACATTGTCCATCACGCGTCCGCTCAGCCGTCTGCGCGGCGCGGTGCATGATCTCGGGCAAACCACGTATCAGCAAAACAGCCTGGTCAAACTGGCCAATCGTCGCGACGAGTTCGGCGTGCTGGCCAACGACTTCAACCGCATGGGCGCACGCCTGCAAAGCCTGATCGGCAGTCAGCGGCAATTGTTGCGTGACGTTTCCCACGAACTGCGCTCGCCGCTCGCTCGACTGCGCATTGCCCTGGCACTGGCCGAGCGGGCGAACCCTGAAGAACGTGAAAAACTCTGGCCGCGCCTGACGCGCGAATGCGACCGACTCGAAGCCCTGATCAGCGAGATCCTGGTATTGGCGCGAGTTGACGCCGACAACGCCAGCGCTGAAGACATTGATCTCAATGCGCTGCTGCACACCCTGCAAAAAGACGCCCAGCTCGGTTCCCCGGAGCAGACCGTGCGTTTGGAAGCCGAATCGCCGCTGAACCTCAAAGGCTGGCCGACGATGATCGAACGCGCCGTGGACAATCTGCTGCGCAACGCCCAGCGCTTCAACCCGGCAGGTCAGCCGATTGAAATGCACGCAGCGCGTCAGGGGGAGCGGATTGTGATCAGCGTTCGCGACCATGGGCCGGGTGTCGAGGTCGAACACCTGGGCCAATTGGGTGAGCCGTTTTATCGGGCGCCGGGACAGACAACGGCAGGCCACGGTTTGGGCCTGGCGATTGCGCGGCGTGCAGCGGAGCGACATGGCGGGAGTCTGGTGCTGGCCAATCACCCGCAAGGCGGGTTCATCGCCAGCCTGGAATTACCGTTAGTGCCGGGAGCGGTGGTACAACCCTGAGCTCTTGTGAACTGCGGCCCGCTCGTTTGATCGTTCCCACGCTCCGCGTGGGATTGCCTCAAGGAACGCTCCGCGTTCCAATGGGACGCAGAGCGTCCAGGGCTGCATTCCCATGCAGAGCGTGGGAACGATCCTTAATGACGTGGCCAGGCGCTGACAAATTCCGCGAGGTCGACTTTCTCCGCAATGCGCGGTTCTTTCTGCGGTGTCCCCAGATAAAGAAACGCGATCACTTCCTCCCCTTCCGCCAGCCCTAACCCTTTGGCCACATGGGCCGAATACGCCAGCTCACCGGTGCGCCACACCGCGCCAATGCCTTGAGCATAAGCCGCCAGTAGAATCCCGTGGGCTGCACAGCCCGCAGCCAGCAATTGCTCGGACTTGGGGTATTTGACGTGATCCTGCAAACGCGCGATCACCACGACCACCAACGGCGCACGCAGTGGACCGTTGCGCGCCTTGTCCAACGCAGCGTCGGACACTTCACTGTCCTGCAGCTTCGCGGCCTCGGCGAGCAGCTCGCCCATTTGCTCGCGTGCTGCACCTTCGACGGTCAGGAAGCGCCACGGCTGCAAATGACCATGGTCCGGCGCACGCATGGCGGCGGCAAACAGCACTTCACGCTGCTCTGCGGTCGGCGCCGGCTCGAGCAATCGGGGAACGGAAACACGGTTGAGCAACGCGTCGAGAGCCTGCATCGGCCACCTCCTTTAAAAAATGATTGGCTATTCTAGCGGTAAGTGCCGCAGGGATGCCGGTTTACATGCCCTGCCCCGCGGGTAGAATGGCGCCCTTCCCTATTTCAGCCCGAGCGGACTTCATGGCGTTGCCGACCTTACGGACAATTGGTTTCATCATCGGCATCTTCCTGATCACGCTGGCCATCGCCATGGTCGTGCCCATGGCCACGCTGCTTATCTTTGACCGCACCAGCGACCTGCCATCGTTCCTCTGGGCCAGCATGATCACCTTTGTCGCCGGCCTGGCCCTGGTCATCCCCGGTCGTCCCGAACACGTGCACCTGCGGCCCCGGGACATGTACCTGCTGACGGTCAGCAGCTGGCTGGTGGTGTGCATCTTCGCCGCGCTGCCGTTCCTGCTGACCCAACACATCAGTTACACCGACTCGTTCTTCGAGAGCATGTCCGGTATCACCGCCACGGGTGCGACGGTACTCAACGGCCTGGACACCATGTCACCCGGCATCCTGATGTGGCGCTCATTGCTGCACTGGATCGGCGGTATCGGCTTTATCGGCATGGCGGTTGCGATTCTTCCGCTACTGCGTATCGGTGGCATGCGCCTGTTTCAGACGGAGTCTTCGGACCGTTCTGAAAAGGTCATGCCCCGCTCGCATATGGTGGCGCGGCTGATCGTGGCGGCCTACGTCGGCATCACCATTCTCGGCAGCCTGGCGTTCTGGTGGGCCGGAATGAGCCCGTTCGACGCGATCAACCACGCGATGTCGGCGATCTCCACCGGCGGCTTCTCGACCTCCGACAAATCACTGGCCAACTGGACGCAACCTGCGGTGCACTGGGTAGCGATCGTCATCATGATCCTTGGCAGCCTGCCGTTCACCCTGTACGTGGCCACGTTACGCGGCAACCGTCGAGCCTTGATCAAGGATCAACAGGTCCAAGGCTTGCTCGGCATGTTGCTGGTGACCTGGCTGGTACTCGGCACCTGGTACTGGTGGACGACTCAGTTGCACTGGCTGGAGGCCTTGCGGCACGTGGCGCTGAACGTGACGTCGGTGGTGACCACCACGGGTTTCGCGCTGGGGGATTACAGCCTCTGGGGTAATTTCTCGTTGATGTTGTTCTTCTACTTGGGCTTTGTCGGTGGCTGCTCGGGATCGACCGCCGGCGGGATCAAGATTTTCCGCTTCCAGGTGGCCTACATCCTGCTCAAGGCCAACCTTAACCAGTTGATTCATCCACGTGCGGTGATCAAGCAAAAGTACAACGGTCACCGTCTCGACGAAGAGATCGTGCGTTCGATTCTGACCTTTTCGTTCTTCTTCGCCATCACCATCTGCGTGATCGCCCTGCTGCTGTCGCTGCTCGGCGTGGACTGGATGACGGCGTTGACCGGCGCGGCCAGTACCGTGTCAGGCGTCGGCCCGGGGCTCGGCGAGACCATTGGCCCTGCGGGCAATTTCGCGACGCTGCCGGACGCTGCCAAGTGGATTCTGTCGTTCGGCATGCTGCTGGGCCGACTCGAGATCATTACGGTGTTCGTTCTGTGTATACCGGCGTTTTGGCGTCACTGACCGGCACAGGCATGCCCGACAGCCGCGCCCGGTATTCGCCTGGAGTGGCGTCGAACCAGCGTCGAAAAGCGCGGAAAAAATTACTCGGATCAGCGAATCCCAACAGGTAGGCAATTTCCAGAAGGGTCATGGTCGGTTGCGCCAGGTACTGCTCGGCCAGCTCGCGCCGGGTGTCGTCCAGCAGCGTCTGAAAACTGGTGCCCTCTTCCTGCAGCCGTCGCTGCAGGGTTCGCTGCGACAGGTGCAGCGTCTGCGCCACGGCATCGCGCTTGGGTTCGCCTTGCGGCAGCAAGCGGCACAATACCTGCCGCGCCTTGTGGGTCACGCGGCTCTCCGAAAAGCGCGCCAGGTACTCGCCGGCAAACCGGTCATGCAACAGCGCCATGGCCTCGTTGGCGGTCGGCAGTGGCGCCTCCATGTCGGCACGCTCGAAGATCAGCGCGTCATAAGGCGCGTCGAACACCAGCGGCGCGTGGAAAGCTTGTTTATAGGGTTCAAGGTTGGCGGGGTGAGTCCCCTGAAACATCACTTTGCGCGGTTGCAAGGTGCGCCCGGTGAGCCAGCTGCACAGCCCCAAGGCACAGGCCAGTGACGCTTCGGCACTTTGCCGGGTCGGCGGCAAATGGTCGCCATGCACCGTCAGAATCAGCGCATACCCCTCATCCAGCAGACGAAAACTCAAGTCGGCACTTTCCGCGATGATCCGCTGATAGCGCACCAGCCGCTGAAAGCCCTCGACAAGGGTCTGGCTGGACATCAAGGCGTAGCCCGCGACATGAAAGGAGGCCGGTCGCACCACCTTGCCCATGTTCAGGCCGATCGCCGGGTTGCCGGACAGCTCGACCGCACGCTGCCACAGTCGTGTCATGGAATCTTGAGGGAAGCGCGCATCCGGATCATTCAGTGATGCGTAGTCGAGCCCTAGCTGCTTGAACAGAACCCGGCAATCCAGGCCGTCCATCTCCAGTGCTTTGACAATCCCCATCGCCCAGCTTGCAGAAGTCGTTCGTTCGCTCATGGCGTTTACTGTCTTGGTGAGCCGTCTACCGCGGCAAATTTCCCGAAGGATACTAAAGTGGCGCCCATTGTCACTGGCTGATGCCAATGATCACTCTAGACTCAAATAAGCTACCCGCAGAACAACTTGCCGTCAGAACAATAACCACAGAGATCGCAGTCGTGGAAAACACCAAGCGTTTCAACAGCTTCGCTGAGTTCTACCCGTATTACCTCAGCGAACACAGCGACAGTACTTGCCGACGATTGCACTTCATCGGTACGTCGCTGGTTATTTTAATCCTGGCGCTGACCCTTGCTAAAGGCGCGTGGTGGCTCTTGTGGGCGCTTCCGCTGGCCGGTTACAGCTTCGCCTGGGCCGGGCATTTCTTTTTCGAGAAGAATCGTCCCGCCACCTTTCAACACCCGCTTTACAGCCTGTTCGGCGATTTCGTCATGTACCGCGACATGATCCTGGGTCGCGTGCCGTTCTAGGTGCACAACCGTCACACGAGGAAAACCGATGAATGCCAACGCCCGCTTCACCCACATGAAAGACGGCACTCAGGAAGACTGGGCCATTATCGCCGCCGATTTCAGTGCTTACGCGCGGCAGTTGCCGAAGCGGATCGTGGCGCACCTGACGTTGCTGGAGGGTGATTTCGGTGGCTTCCCTGTGGATCGCCTGACTCATTCCCTGCAAACCGCCAGCCGCGCCTGGCGCGATGGCCGCGACGAGGAATATGTGGTCTGCGCGTTGCTGCATGACATTGGCGATACGTTGGGTTCCTACAATCATCCGGACATCGCGGCGGCGATCCTCAAGCCATTTGTCAGCCCCGAAAATTTGTGGATGGTCGAGAAGCACGGGATTTTCCAGGGCTATTACTTCTTTCACCACTTGGGCATGGACAGGCATTTACGCGAGCAATTCAGCCAGCATCCGCAGTATCAGGCGACGATCGAGTTTTGTGCCAAATACGATGCCGCAGCGTTCGATCCGGCTTATGACACGCTGCCATTGAGCTTCTTCGAACCGATGTTGGAGCGGCTGTTTGCGCAGCCCAAGAACTCGATCTACAAGGCGGCCATGGAAGAGCACGCGCCAGCCTGATTGATTCAGCAGGATCGGCCCCATTGCGGGCAAGCCCGCTCCCACAGTGAGTGAGATAAGCACAGAACTCGAGAGCACCCGAGACACCTGTGGGAGCGGGCTTGCCCGCGAAGAAGCCCTTTCAGACACTGCATATTTATCAGGCTATGCTGGCTCTGAAATCTTCACCGCCTTCAGCTCGGCCTCCCGTGCCTGCGCGTCCGCCAACCGGTACAACTCGATCGACCCGTCCCAATGCTCGATCAACGCCGTGCATGACTCCACCCAATCCCCGCAATTGAGGTAATCCACCCCGCCGACCTTGCGGATCTCGGCATGGTGGATGTGCCCGCACACCACACCGTGCAACTCGCGCTTCACACACTCATGGGCGATGGCTTCTTCGAAGTCGCTGATGAAGCTGACCGCTGTTTTAACTTTGTGTTTGAGGTACGCCGACAACGACCAATACCCGTAGCCGTAACGTGCACGCCAATGGTTGAGCCAGCGGTTGAGGGTCAGGGTGAATTCGTAAGCCGAGTCGCCGAGAAAGGCCAGCCAACGGTGATAGCGGGTGATCACATCGAACTGATCACCGTGGATCACCAACAGATGTCGACCGTCGGCCGTGACGTGCACCGCCTCGTCCACCAGATGGATGTTGCCCAGAATCAGCTTGGAATACCGGCGCAGGAACTCGTCGTGATTACCGGTGACGTAGATCACTTCGGTGCCGCGCTTGCTCATCGTCAGCAACCGTCGAATCACATTGGTGTGCGCCTGAGGCCAGTACATGCCGCCGCGCAGTTTCCAGCCATCGATGATGTCACCGACCAGGTAGATTTTGTCCGTGTGGTAGCGCTTGAGAAACTGCGACAAGTGCTCGGCCTGGCAATCCCGGGTACCCAGGTGCACGTCGGAAATCCACAAGGTACGCACACGCTGCTTGCCACTGGGTTTGACGAACTCTGCGCTGGTCATGGGCAACCCTCTGCGATTGTTTTTGCAACTGTGCGCCGGCCGGGTGAACCGTCCATGACAGGTGCGCGTCAGTCCTGTGACAGCGCGCTGCAGTGACCTCGGTGTAGACTGACGACCTTGCCCGGGAGACCTGCGATGAGACCGATCCTCACGCTACGCCACTACACAGAAGACCTGATTGTCCACAGCCACGACCACGCGCAACTGGTGTTCGGGCTGTCGGGCGCGCTGGATTTCGAAGTTGGCGGGCATGGCAGTCAGGTGGTCCAGCAAAGTTTTGTGGTGGTGCCGTCGGGCTTTCACCATGCCTGCGGCAGCGCCAATGGCAGTCGGTGCCTGGTGCTGGATGTGCCGAGCGATCAATGGGTTTCACAGTCTCTGGGTGATCACGCCGAAGCCAGCCGGCGCCTGCTCGACAACGCCGGACGCCTGCCACTGGACGCGGGACAAAGTCAGTTGGTGAGCTGGCTGGCGGGAAGCCAGGTCAACGATCCGGTGATCGCGCAACAAGGCGCGGTGCTGTTGCTAGCCAGCCTAAATAACGCCAGAGCCGAGACCGTGGGTGGCCGGCGTCTGCCCTACGCTGCGCTGAACGCACACATCGATCAGCACGCGGCTTACCCATTGCAAGTGGCCGACCTCGCCCGCGTTGCTGGATTGTCCAGCGCCCGGATGCATGCACGGTTTGTTGCCGAGTGCGGACAGACGCCGATGGATTACATACGCAGCCGCCGCCTGCATCGGGCCGTCGACTTGTTACGCGGGTCGGCGTTGCCCATTGGCGAGATCGCCAGTCAGGTTGGCTACAGCTCTCAAAGTGCCTTCGCGGCAGCGGTGCTGAGGGAATTTGGCGCCTCGCCCGGGACATTGCGACGCGAGGCTGGCGACAAATGACGCGAGTCTGGCGACAGACGCGGTGAAGCAAGCACAGTTAATGTAGCAACTGAGGTCCGACTCGGCCCGCCCCTTGTAGCAGCTGGCGACCTTTGGCGAGGGGATTCATCCCCGTTGAGTCCCGCAGCGGCCCCAATTTCTTTACGACTGCTGCGCAGCCGAACGGGGATGAATCCCCTCGCCACAGGTAAGCCAGCTGCTACAGGTTTCAGTTTGTAGCTCAAAATTCAGCAAGGATTTGCAATGACTCCCCGTACTGCCCTTGGCGCCCTGCATATCGGCGCATTGATGTTCGGCCTGACCGGTGTGTTCGGCAAACTCGCCGCGGCCTCTCCCGCCGTCATCGTTTTCGGTCGCGCGGCTTTCGCGGTACTGGCACTGGCGGTGTTTGCTCGATTCGCCAGTGATACACCGTGGCGCAAACTCCAAGCGGTGGACTGGCGTCGACTGCTGCTCAGCGGCTTGTTGCTGGCCGGACACTGGGTGAGTTTTTTCATCGCCGTGAAAGTCGCCGGGGTGGCGATTGCCACCTTGGGTTTCGCCAGCTTCCCGGCATTCACGGTGATCCTCGAAGGACTGATTTTCCGCGAACGCATTCGCGCCAACGAAATCCTGCTGGTGGTGCTGGTGAGTGTCGGACTGGTATTGGTCACGCCTGACTTCGATCTGGCCAGCGGAGCTACCACGGGCCTGTTGTGGGCCATCGCGTCCGGCTTGCTGTTCGCCCTGCTTTCATTGACCAACCGCGCCAGCTCGGGGCGCATCCCGCCGGTCCAGGCCGCCCTGTGTCAGAACGTGGTGGTCGCGCTGTGCCTGCTGCCGGTTGCGGCACCGCAATTGAGCGAAGTCCGCGCCCTGGACTGGCTGTGGATCGGGCTGCTCGGGGTGTTCTGCACAGGCGTCGCTCACAGCCTGTTCGTTGCCAGCCTCGCGGTGATCAAGGCACGCACCGCTGCGGTGGTTTTTGCCCTGGAGCCGGTCTATGGCATTACCGTGGCATGGCTGCTGTTCGATGAAAATCCGACGCTGCGCATGCTGTTCGGCGGTGCGCTGATCATTTTGGCGATCGTGGTATCGAGCCGGCTTTCAGGCGGATCAAACAAGAAGGTCGTCGCAGCAGAGGCCGCGTCTCACTGAGTCCGATCGTTGTGGCCCAGATCGCGGTCCGGATCAATCCGGTCACGGACGCGCTGCTTCAATACTTTGGCCTCGGGAAAACCGCCGTCGGCCTTGCGCTCCCAGAGCTGTACATCGTCACAGAAGATGTGAAAGACCCCACCGGTACCGGGCACCAGCGACACTTTTCCCAGGTCATCGCCAAAGGTACTGAGCAGTTCCTGCGCCAGCCAGGCGGCGCGCAGGAGCCACTGACACTGCGTGCAATAAGTGATGATGATTTCCGGTTTACTTGCGGTCATGATCGAGAAAACTCCTGAGCCAGAGGGCGCCGCTATAATAGCGGCCTTTTTCGCTCGTCCCGAGATTCATGATGCGCCATCTGTTGTCCTGCCTGCTGCTCTGCCTCCTGCCCTTGATCGTTCAGTCCGCTGAAACGCCTCGACCGAAAGTCGGGCTGGTGCTGTCCGGCGGTGCCGCCCGTGGCCTGGCGCATATCGGCGTGCTCAAGGCGCTTGAGGAGCAAGGGATCCAGATCGATGCAATCGCCGGGACCAGCATGGGGGCGGTGGTCGGCGGGCTTTATGCGTCGGGATACAAGATCGATGAGCTGGAGAAGCTCGCCCTGAACATCGATTGGCAGCAAGCCCTGTCCGATGCACCACCTCGGGAAGATGTGCCGTTCCGGCGCAAACAGGATGATCGCGACTTCCTCGTCAAACAGAAACTGAGCTTTCGCGACGACGGCAGTCTCGGTCTGCCCCTGGGCGTCATTCAGGGCCAGAACCTCGCCCTGCTCCTGGAAAGTCTGCTGGCCCACGCCAGTGATACCCGGGATTTCGACAAGCTGCCGATTCCGTTCCGTGCGGTCGCGACCGACATCGCCAGCGGCGAAAAAGTGGTGTTCCGCAAGGGTCACCTGCCCCAGGTGATTCGCGCCAGCATGTCGATTCCGGCCGTGTTTGCACCGGTCGAAATGGACGGCCGCTTGTTGGTGGATGGCGGCATGACCGACAACATCCCCTTGGATGTCGCCCGGGAAATGGGCGTGGACATTGCCATCGTGGTCGACATCGGCACGCCCCTGCGTAATCGCAAACAACTGGTCACGGTGGTCGATGTCTTGAACCAGTCCATCACCCTGATGACTCGCCGCAACTCCGAAGAACAACTCGCCGCCCTGCATCAAGACGACATATTGATCCAGCCGTCACTGGCAAGCTTCGGCGTCACCGACTTTGGCCGGGCTCAGGAAATGATCGACGCCGGCTATCGCGCCACGCGGATCCTCGATGCCCGCCTGACAAAACTCAAACCGGCGCAGCCACTGGATGAAGAACTGAACGCTGCGCGCGCGCCAAGTCAGCGCACACCGATCATCACCGCGATCAAGGTCGAAAACGATTCGAAAGTCGGCGACGACGTCATTCGTTACTACATCCGCCAGCACATCGGGGAACCCTTGGACCTGGGCCGCCTGCAAACCGACATGGGCACGCTGTACGGGCTGGATTACTTCGAGCAGGTACAGTATCGCGTCGCTCACAAGGGCAAGGACCATACGTTGATCATCAGCGCCCGGGGCAAGCGCAGTGGTACGGATTATTTACGCGTCGGCCTGAATCTTTCGGACGACATGCGGGGCGACAGTGCGTTTAACCTGGGTGCCAGCTATCGGGTCAACGGTATCAACCGCCTGGGTGCCGAATGGCTGACCCGCGTGCAGATCGGTGACCGGCAGGAACTCTACAGCGAGTTCTATCAGCCGCTGGATGTCGGTTCGCGGTACTTCATCGCGCCCTATGCCGCCTTCGATGCGCAGAACGTCGAGGCTATCCTCGAAAACGACCCTATCGCGCAATATCGCGTTGAGCGCTACGGCTTCGGCCTGAACGTCGGTCGCCAAATCGGCAACAGCGGCGAGGTGCGTTTCGGTGTCGGCGAAGCCTGGGGCGAGGCGGACGTGCGCATTGGCGATCAGAACTTGCCGAGCGAAAGTTTCAATGAGGGGTTCTATGAGCTCAAGTACTCGTTCGATTCACTGGACAACGTCTACTTCCCTCATGAAGGCGAAGACATCGGCCTTGCGTTCCGTCAATACGAGCCTGGGCTGGGCTCGGACAAGCGATATCGGCAATGGGAATTCAAACTGGACAAAGCCCTGAGCAGCGGCCCGGACACCTTCATTCTCGGTGGTCGTTATGGGCGCACGCTGAACGACGCCAACGTGGTTACCTCAAGCTTCCTGCTGGGCGGCGCGCGGCAACTGTCGGGCTTTAGAGAAGACGCCATTTCGGGGCAGAACATCAGCCTGATGCGCGGGGTTTATTACCGACGTCTGACCCCACGTTCCTACCTGCCGCTGGACTTCCCGCTGTACGTCGGTGGTTCGCTGGAGCGTGGTCGGGCGTGGAACAATGACAATGAATTCGACAGCGGCTACATCAATGCGGCCAGCGTGTTCATCGGATTCGACACGCCCTTGGGGCCGCTGAATTTCAGTTATGGTTTCAACGATGCGGATGAACAGGCGGTTTATCTGAATCTGGGGCAGACGTTTTAGTCTTTTGAAAACCCTTTAGCGGATACCCGCCAACAAGCTCCGGGCAGTCTGCTTGAGCGGTTCGTCGCCCTCTTTGAGCAGCTCGTTCAACAGCTCGATTGCACTGTCCAGGTCGCCGTCATCGATGCAGGTCTGCGCCTGTTCGAGCTTACCGGCGTTGTCTGGTTGCAGACTCAGCGGCTCCAGCTCCAGGGACTGGTCGGGATCGCTGAACTCGGCAAGAAAGTCGTCATCCAGCGATTGCGCATCCGGTTCAGCGCTCCATTCAAGCTCCGTGTCGTCCAGCGCCGGCTCATCAGGCATTTCGAACACATCGGGCAAGACGTGCAGGTTGGAGGTGAACGCTGGCTCATCCGCAAGCGGCGTTTCAGCGAGCTTCGCCGGGGATGGAGCGTTGTCGAAGGGACTGATCAGATCCCAGTTGGCGTCCATCGACAGGTCGTCGAGATTCAACTGGAAGTCATCGTTGGGTGCTACGACCGGCGCCGCGGGTGTGGGTGTAGCAATCGCGATGACCGGTGCAGTCGCCATGGTTACGGCAGCCATCGGCGCCACAGTGTTCAGCTTGGGATGACGACCACGAATTTCCTGAAGGGTTTGTTCGTCGACACCGGTGTCACGCAGGTTGTTTTCTTGAGCTTCATAGGCGGCGACGTCGCCTTGTTTCCCCAGAACCTCCAACAATTGCAAGGCCAGGTCCTTTCGCTGTGGATCCTTGGCCAACGCCTCGCGCAACAAACCCGCGGCCTCGGAAAATCGTCCATAGGCCAGATAGATACCCACACCTTCAAGCACATCGCCCGCCGGGGTTTCATCCTGCTGATCGCTGGCAGGTTTCAGCATGGTAGCCATGACAACTGGTGCCGCAGCCTGATCCAGTACCGGTTCATGTCCAGACGGCGTAACCGGCGAGGCCTCTGAAGAGACCTCGGCCTGCTGACGTTGACGCCGAACAAAGAGCCACAGGACCACCAATCCCGCCAACACCAGCAACCCTAAAACAAGTGGCCAACGACTGGCCTCGGGCTCTTCCACGACGACGGAAGCGGGTGCAACAGCGACTGGCACCACTGGCGGTGCCTGCTCGATTTCTGCCAATTGGGTTTGCAGCTCGGTGACCTGCTTTTTCTGGCCGGCGATCTGCTCCTCCTGGGCCTGAAGTTTGGTATTGAGCTCGCTGATGGTCGCCTGGAGTTGCTGATTCTGCAGCACGCTGGCGGCTAACTGCTCGGCGGCGAGATCAATTGCCGGGGTTACCGCAACGGGTTCGACTTTGGGTGCTGGCGCCGTTTTTTTCGCCGCAGCAGGCGCTGCAGTTGCAGGTTTGACACTGGGAAACGGGGAATTTGCCGTGCTGGCCACCGGCTCATCCATGACCGGGACAATTCCCGGAGCGCCCGGCGGATCGATCAACACCGTGTACTCGCGCAGCACGCGTCCGTTGGGTTGGTTGAGCTGCACCAGAAAATTCAGGAAAGGTTCGTTGACTACCTTGTTGGAGCTGACCCGGATCACGCTGCGATTACCACGAAGGATCGGCGTGAATTTCAGGTCATTGAGAAAGAACACGCGCTCGATACCGGCACGACTGAATTCATCCGCCGTCGCCAGGCTGACCGACAAGTCGCCTTCTTCCAGTCCTGCCGCATCCACCAGAGCGATGTCTGCGCGCAACGGCTGATTCAGTGCCGAATGCAGGGTGATGTCACCCAATCCCAGCGCGGGGGCCAATGCCGAGTAACTGACAGCAACACCGACCAAAACCAGTCTGGCGCAATACCGTACTACAACGTGCCAACTCTCGAGCATGAGCATCCCTTAGATAACCAGAACCAACCTGTACGCGTTCGCACATCCGGTACGAACGCGATATTGCCTAGTAGTTCTTTATAGTCTGCCGAACGGGGTATCTCAAAAATCCTGCGGGAGGCAATGCCTCAAGATTTTTCCAGGTTGGCCAGTATGTGTCCGTGAACGCGCATGCAAATCTTCAAATCCGCCTCGTCGACGCCATCGAACAGTTCCTGGCGCAGCTGGTTGGCAATGGTCTCAATTTGCTCAATCAGCGGGCGGGCCGGGGCACAAAGCACGATTTTTTTTGCTCGACGGTCTTCCAGAACCGATTGGCGCTGGACCAGGCCCTGGCCTTCCAGACTGTCGAGGAGCCGAGCCAGGGTTGGCCCTTCAACGCCAACGCTTTGCGCCAATTCACGCTGAGTAGGCGCGTCCTCGAAACGAGCCAGGTGCAATAGCACCAGCCAGCGTGCCTGGGACAACCCCAGGCCGGCAAGGCGACGGTCTAGTTCGGCGCGCCAGCCTCGGGACATTTGGGCTAATTGCATGCCAAAGCGGTGTTGGTCGGTTAACGGCATAAAAAACTCATGGTTAGACTGAAATAGAGAAAACCTAATTATTAGTCAGCTAAGCATGGCCGTTGGCGCTAAGCAAGGGGTGCTATGTACTGAATCGTTACATCAATGTAACGGGTCATTTAAATTTCAAATTCTGACTGAAGTGCCGCCCGAACACAGTACAAAACGCCCTCAGGTACCCGCCCGGCAAACAGCGGGATAATTTCCGCAACGGGCGGCAACTCCCCTTCGCCGTCCAGGAACGCATCCTGGATTTCGCCCATCAAATCCTCGGGCAGGTCCAGGGCTTGCTCCAGCGACAACTGCTGCTTGCCAATTGCCTCGGCGAGCATGGTGTAGACGTTCTTCTCCGAACATTGCAGCTGGCCCGCGATCTGCATCGGAGTCATGCCGGCACGGGCCAGCGTGATCAGCTCGTGGCGCACGTCGGCCACCACTTTCGGCGCTTCGACCTCGCCGCCGAGCACTTCGAGGAAGGCCTCGCCGTAACGCTCCAGCTTGCGTGCACCCACACCACTGACCCTGGCCATTTCCGCCAGAGAGGTCGGCTGGCTGCGCAGCATTTCGAGCAGGGTCGAATCCGGGAAGATGACGTACGGCGGCACCCCATGTTCTTCGGCGAGCTTGCGACGCAGGGCGCGCAACGCTTCCCACTGCTCGCGCTCTTCGCCCCGAACCAGTTGGCTCGCCGGGCTCTTGCTGCTCTTCGCGGTGGTTTGCGGCTTGAGGTCGCGGCGCAGTTCCAGGGTGACTTCGCCCTTGAGCAACGGCCGGCACGTGTCACTCAAACGCAGGCCACCGTAACCTTCGAGGTCGATGTCAGCCAGACCGCGGGCCACCAACTGACGGAACAGGGAGCGCCATTCGCTCTCCCCCATCGCCTTGCCGACCCCATAGACCGACAGATGCTGATGGCCAAAGCTGCGGACCTTTTCGTTGTCCTTGCCCAGCAATACATCCACCAGATGACCCACGCCATAGCGTTGGCCGGTGCGGTAGATGGCCGAGAGTGCCTGCCGGGCGGGCTCGGTGGCGTCCCAGGTCTGCACGCCATCGACGCAGTTGTCGCAATGGCCGCAAGGCTCCGGCATGTCTTCGTCGAAGTAGGCCAGCAAGGTTTGACGACGGCAGCGGGTTTCTTCGCAAAGCGAGAGCATGGCGTCGAGCTTGTGATGTTCAAGGCGTTTGTGGCGCTCATCGCCTTCGGAGTTCTGCAGCATCTGCTTGAGCATCACCACATCTTGCAAGCCATACGCCATCCAGGCGTCCGCCGGCAGGCCATCACGGCCACCCCGCCCGGTTTCCTGATAATAGGCTTCCAGGGATTTCGGCAAGTCCAGGTGAGCGACAAAGCGCACGTTAGGCTTGTCGATGCCCATGCCGAACGCCACGGTGGCCACCATGATCAGCCCTTCTTCATTGAGGAAGCGCTTCTGGTGATGGGACCGGGTTTCGTTGGGTAATCCAGCGTGATACGGCAGTGCCGGGAAGCCCTGTTCACTGAGGAACACCGCGACTTCGTCAACTTTCTTGCGCGACAGGCAATAGACGATTCCGGCATCGCTGCGTCGCTCGGCAAGGAACGCCAGCAACTGCTTGCGCGGCTGCTCCTTGGGAACGATGCGGTAAAAAATATTGGGCCGGTCGAAACTCGACAGGAAACGCTCGGCATCCTGCAGGTGCAGGCGATCGACGATTTCTTCGCGGGTGCGCTTGTCGGCCGTGGCGGTCAGTGCAATACGCGGGACGTTGGGGAACAGCTCCGCCAACTGGCCCAGTTGCAGGTATTCACGGCGGAAGTCGTGGCCCCACTGGGAGACGCAATGCGCTTCGTCGATAGCGAAGAGGGAGATTTCGAGGCTTTGCAGAAACGCCAGCATGCGCGGCTGAACCAGGCGCTCGGGGGCGAGGTACAGCATCTTCACTTCGCCACGCTTGATACGCGCGGCCAGGTCGCGTTGCTGCTCGGCGCTCAAGGTCGAGTTCAATGCAGCGGCAGCGACGCCCAGCTCTTCGAGGGTGGCCACCTGATCGTCCATCAGCGCGATCAGGGGCGACACCACCACCGCCAGGCCTTCACGCAACAGCGCGGGCACCTGGAAGCACAACGATTTGCCACCACCGGTAGGCATCAGCACCAGGGCGTCACCGCCGTTGGCCACGCGCTCAATGATTGCACCCTGGCGGCCACGGAAACTGTCGTAGCCGAAGATGTCCTTGAGGACGCGTTGAGCCTGTTCGAGCATAAAAACTCCAAAAATCACCGAAACATCCCCGCAAGGCTGGTTCAGAACCACGCAGGCTGCACCAACGAATAGTAAGTGCGCATTGCATGACGCTTCACATCTCAGCCGCAACGCCAGCAGGGCATCACAAAACGCGGGAGTATACCCGACGCCTCCTCTTCAAAGGGTGCCGCTGAGAAGACACATAAGGACAAACACTGATCCCCCGCAGGCTACAAACTTTCGATCTTGTCTCTAAAAAACAAAATCAAAAGATCGCAGCCGGCGGCAGCTCCTGCAGGAATAGGCAGTGCGTATCGGGTTCAAATATGCCGCGCGGCTGGCCTGACTGCTCAAGAAGGCCTAGAATTCCCGCATCTGTTTAATTCCCAAGGTAGCCCTTTAATGTCCTTCGCTGAGCAACTTACCCGCCTGCAAGTCTTCCTCGACGCCGATGAACTGCATGACGAGGCGCTGGACTACGTGGCCGCCCACGGTTATCTCACCGCCCTGTCGATCTGTTCCGAAACCGTGCCCGACCGTGAATGGATCGACGCGCTGTTCGCCGAAGAGCCGCATTACGCCGACGACACCGAGCGTGAAGCCATCGAATCCACCCTGATCGCACTCAAGGCTCACATCGCTCGCCAGTTGGCGTCGGATGAAGAGTTTGAACTGCCTTGCGAGCTCGACCTGGGCGAAGACCCGGATGATTCCGACCTGCGCGGCTGGTGCATCGGTTTCATGGAAGGCGTGTTCCTGCGCGAAGCGGCCTGGTTCGAAACCGCCGAAGACGAAGTCAGCGAGATGCTGCTGCCGATCATGGTGGGTTCGGGCCTGTTCGACGAACAACCCGAGTTCGAAGACATCGCCAAAGACGCCAACCTGATGGACGACATGATCGTGCAGATCCCGGAAGCGCTGACCGCGCTGTACCTGCTGTGCCAGGCGCCAGACGAAAAACCGGCGATCCTCAAGCCACGTCACCACTAAGGTTCTGCCTATGGACAACCCCATAGGCAACCGCTCCCTGATGTTGCGCTACGTGCTGCTGGCCATCGGCTGGCTCAGCGTAGCGTTGGGGGTGATCGGGATTTTCCTGCCGGTGTTGCCCACCACGCCTTTCCTGCTGCTGGCGGCCGCCTGTTTCGCCCGCAGTTCGCCGCGCTTTTACCATTGGCTGGTGGAGCACCCACGGCTTGGGCCATGGATTCGCGACTACCTCGACGGCAACGGCATCCCGCTCAAAGGCAAGGTCTACGCCATCGGGCTGATGTGGGTGAGCATCCTGTTCTCCTGCTATCTGGTGCCCCTGCCCTGGGCCCGCGGCTTCATGCTGACCAGCGCAGTGCTGGTGACGATCTATATTCTTCGGCAGAAAACGCTGCACAAGTCCTGAGATCTTTTGCTTTACAGGCCGACGATCAACCCTCCCCCGCTAAAAACACCGCCTAGACTTCACGCATCTGTACCCGAGCCGCCTAATATGCCTCGTCGCCGGCGTAGTCCAGGATGGTCAACGCTCCGACTTCGGTTCGGCGGATGGCTGTTGCTGGCAGGTTTGCTTTTGGCAGGCCTGGGCAATGTCTTTGCCGACTGGAGTTTCACGCGGATCCTGCAAACCGCCGATACACGCTACGGCCCACTCGGTCCGGCGCAGAAACGAATCGAGGCCTGGGGCCAGTTGCTGCAGAGCGAACGCAATCAATCCGAGCGCGAGCAGCTCACCGCGGTCAATCGCTTCTTCAATCAGCAGCTGACCTTTCAGGACGACTCTCGCATCTGGGGTCAGACCGATTACTGGGCCACCCCCGTCGAGTCCCTGGTCAAGGGCAAAGCCGATTGCGAGGACTACGCCCTGGCGAAGTACTTCAGCCTGCGTGAACTCGGCATACCCAGCGAAAAACTGCGCATCACCTACGTCAAAGCCCTGACTCAGAATCAGGCGCACATGGTGCTGACGTACTACAGCACGCCCACAGCCGCCCCGTTGGTGCTGGACAACCTGATCGGCGAAATCCGCCCCGCCTCTCAACGCAAAGATCTGTTGCCGGTGTACGCCTTCAACGCCGAAGGCCTGTACCTGCCCGGAGCAAACGGCGGCAAACGCTCCAGCGACTCAAAGAAGTTGTCGCGTTGGCAGGACGTCTTGAAAAAAATGCAAACCGAAGGGTTCGCCGTGGGCGACGGCTAGTCATCACCGCAAGGAGCGTTTCATGTCACTGCGCAAACAATTGTTTCTCGCCATCTGCCTGTTCCTGCTGGTGGCGTTCAGCGGCAGTTTTTTTGTCAGCCTGGAAAGCTCCCGCGACCAGATGCTCGGGCAGTTGCGCTCCCACGCCCAGGACGCGGCCACTGCGTTGGGACTGTCGTTGACGGCGCAAATCGATGACCCGGCCATGGTCGAACTGATGGTCAGCTCGATTTTCGACAGCGGCTACTTCAACAGCATTCGGGTCATCAGCATTGCCGATGAGCAGGTACTGGTGGAACGCAACGTACGTGCCTATGCCGAAGACGTTCCCGGCTGGTTCATCAACCTGGTCGACTTGCGCCCCCAGGCGGGCGAAGCGCTGATCATGCGCGGCTGGGAACAGGCGGCGCGGGTTGAAGTGTTGAGCAACCCGCAGTTTGCCCTGGCCAAACTCTGGGACAGCACCCTTGGCAGCCTGATCTGGTTATTGATTTGCGGGCTGCTCAGCGCGGTGTTCGGCGGCTGGTTACTGCGTCGACAGCTGCGACCGCTGGACAAGATGGTTAAACAGGCAGAAGCCATCAGCAAACGCGAGTTTCTGAGCTTGCCTAAATTGCCGCGCACGCCAGAGTTGAAGCGCGTGGTATTGGCCATGAATCAAATGGTCGAAAAGCTCAAGGCACTGTTTGCCGAAGAGGCGGCGCGCAGCGAAAAACTGCGGGCCGAGTCCTATCAGGACAGCCTGACGGGCCTCGCCAATCGACGCTTGCTGGATGAACACCTGGCGAACCATCTGCTGATCTCCGAACAAAGCAGCGACGGCCATTTACTGATGCTGCAGATCAACGACCTGGCGGGGCTGAATCAACGCCTGGGCGGTCAGCGCACCGATGAGTTGATCAGCAGTGTGGCCGAACTGCTCAAGCGATTGACGCAACAACCGGAACGCAGCACGTGGCTGGCAGCGCGCAATCGCGGGGGGGAGTTCAGCCTGCTGATACCCGGCATGGACAACGCAGACGCTGCACGCGTGGCGAGTGAAATCAGCGCCACCCTCGAAAACCTGCGCCTGACCGGTGCCAGCGACTGCATGCCCGTGGCGCACCTGGGCATCGTCGCCTACCACCCGGGAGAATCGCCCGGCGATGTCTTGCTGCGCCTCGATCAAGCCCTGACCGAGGCCCGGCAGCGCCCCGAGCGGCCGTGGACACACCTGTCCTATGACACGACCGCACCCAACCAGTCCCAACACGACTGGCGAACCTGGATCGATGACGCGTTGACCCACGGCCACATGCAGTTGTACTTCCAGCCTGTCGTGCAGTGCGCCGACACCAGTCAGGTGTTGCACCACAAGGTGCTGGCCCGCCTGCTCGATCCGCAGGGCGTGGCCATCGCCGCAGGGCATTTCCTGCCGTGGATCGAGCGTCTCGGCTGGTCGGCGCGGATGGACCTTGCGATGCTTGAGGCGACCCTCGACTACCTCATCGTCAACCGCTGGCCATTGGCATTGAGCCTGTCCGGCAGTACCCTGCGCGACCCTGTGCAACTGCAAAAAATCCTCGACATGCTCGAATCGCTGCCTGAGCTGGCACCGTTGCTGACCCTGGAAATCGACGAACGCCAACTACCGCCTCCCCTTGAACTGCAAGGCTTGAGTCACAGCCTGCTGAACACCGGCTATCGAATCGGCCTGCAGCATTTCGGTGGCAGCTTCAGCCAGATCGGCAACCTCACTCAATTGGGCCTGGCGTACCTGAAAATTGATGGAGCCTACATTCGCGGGATCGATGAGCAGAGTGACAAGCGACTGTTCATCGATGCCATTTTTCGCGCGACAAACAGCATCGATCTGCCGTTGATTGCGGAACGAGTGGAGACGCGCGGCGAGTTTGAAACGATCAAGGAGCTGGGAGTGTTCGGGGTGATGGGACGGTTGATCGGGCCGCCAGAGCCGATGTGAGTGTTCGTTTGGCAACCGCGTCATCGTTCATCGCGAGCAGGCTCACTCCTACAAGGGTTCACGAACCCTTGTAGGAGTGAGCCTGCTCGCGATAAAGGCTGAAGCGCAATACTGAAACCACAGACAAACAAAAACCCGCCATTCGCTGTTTACAGGAATGGCGGGGTTTGTCGTTTCAGCCCCTGGATCAGACGGTATCCACCTTCAGCGAATGGTCATTCAACATGCCGTTGATGATCGTCGCCGTGTCATGCCCCCCGGCCACCACACCGCCGGCCCCCGGCGTGACGCCGTAATGGCTTGCCAGGTTGACGCCCGCCAGATCGATCGTCTGGTTCGGCGTGGCGCCGGCCATGGCGCTGACGTCGATGCTGGTCAGCACCGAAGCGCCGCTGCCAATGACTTTGAAGTGCAGGTAATCATCCAGCGAAGCGGTGGTGCCGTTTTCACCCTGCAGCAATTGCGACAGGTCGAGCTTGTCGGTGCCGGGGGTGAAATCGGTGACCAGGTCGTGCCCGGAATTGCCTTTGAGCCACTGGAAGGTGTCCGCACCGGCACCGCCCGTCAGGGTGTTATTGCCCAGGCCACCGATCAGGAAGTCATCGCCGCCACCGCCGTTGAGGATGTCATCGCCCAAACCGCCGTTGATGACGTTGCTGTTGTTGTCCCCGGTCAGGTTGTCATTGAAGTTGGAGCCGGTCAGGTTCTCTAGCCCGGTCAAGGTGTCGGTGCCGGCGCCGCCGGTGTTTTGCGCTGTCAGCAAGCTCAGGTCCACCGTAACGCCGCTGGTGGCGTGGGCGTAGCTCACGGTGTCGATGCCGGCGCCGCCGTCCAGCAGGTCATTGCCGGTTCCGCTGAACAACAAGTCATTGCCGGCGCCACCGTGCAGTTCATTGTTGCCACTGCCCGCAGTCAGCACGTCGTTGCCGTCGCCGGCATTGAGGATGTTGTTGCCTGTGCCGGCCACCAACACGTCATCGCCCGCCGTACCGGTGAGGGTGTGGCCGTCCTGATAGCTGATGGTCACATTCGCCCCGTCGCTGCCGCCATGGCTGTCGTTGGCGGTGTAACTGCCGTGTGCATCCGGAGTGATGTCGTGAGCCCCGGCATAGTTGACGGTCATTTTCAGCTGGTAATTTTCCGCCCCCGTGGGGTTGCTGCCACTGCCGTTATTGATGTTGGTGACATGGATCTGATAGGTGCCGTCAGCCGCTGCGGTAATGGTCCCGCCATCGGCGATGGACACGAACGGGCCGCCATTGAGCGAGTACTCCAGGGTGATGCGACCGGCCGCCAGGTTGTGGTCCAGATTAAGGGTTTCGCCCTCTTTCAGTTTGACGGTGATGAGGTCTTCATCATTCGCGTTGGCCGTGGTGACACCGCCCAGGTATCCGCTGACGACCAGTACCGCCGTCATCGCTGCCGTGTTGGCTGCGAATAGAGCGCGCACGTCCGCCAGGTTCTGGTTTGCCGCGGTGTTGCCGGTTCCGGAGAAGCCTTTCGCACCTGTGCCGACAAAATCCGCGCCCTTCGCCGCCCAACCTGTGTTGAACGTGGTTGGCGTGGCAGTCAGCGGATCGCCCTCAGGATCAGTGTCGTTGGCCAGCAGCAATTCGCCCGGTACCACAACGCTGCTGGACAGAACGTTGGTGATGATGTGGTCATCCACCGCCACTGGTGCCGCGTTCGGAACGACTTTGACCACCAGGGTCGAACTGGCCAGATCGCCATCGTTGTCACTGACGGTGAAGCCGATGTTTTCGGTGATCACCACCGAAGTGGCTTTTTGCGAGGTGTAGCTGTATTCGCCCGTGTCGAGTTTGATAACCAGCGTGCCGCCGTTGTTGGTGGCAATGCTCAGCGAATTATCCACGGTGTTGAACGTACCGTGGTTGGCCCCGCCGGTGAATTTCAGCGACCCCTGGTTCCCCAGGTCCTTCGGGTCATAGGTGTAGGTGGTGCCATCGACCACGATGGTCTTGATGAAACCGCCATCGGCACCGAACGTCCCGCCCTCCAGCAACGTGCCAGTGACCGGCGCGCCCTGCACGGTACCCGAGAGTACCGAGTTGAGTTGGTTAAGGTCGGTCACCACCACCGCGTTGGTGTTGGTGTGGGTGCTGCCGTCATAGGCCACCGGGTCCAGGTAGGCGTTGCTGACGCCGCTGCCCAGGCCAATGGCATAGTTTTTGATGCCGTTGGCGTCGAGGAAGGCTTTCAGCGAGGCTTCGTCGGAGGCGCTGATGTCGCCTTCGTTGGGTTTACCGTCCGAGAAGAAGTAACCGATGTTTTGCGCACCGGTCAGTTTGCCGGCGGTGTCGAACGCCTGCTTCATGGTGGCCACAGCGGCATCGTAGTTAGTGCCACCGCCCGCCGTCAGGCCGGAAATGATCGACTTGGCGGTGGCCACGTCGACCCAGATCGAGGTCTTGTCGGTGGCGTTGCTGCTGAAGGTCACGATCTGCACCTTCACATCGCCCAGGTCATCGTACTTGTCGAGCAAGGCACTGATTGCCTGCTTGGCCAGGGCCAGACGTGACAGGCCCGGTACACCCGAGGCGTCGGCCATACTGCCGGACACGTCGATCACCAACAGCAGGTTGGAATCGATTTCCACGGCAGCCACCGCGCGTTCCGAGGCGGCCGCCTTGGGCACGTCATCGACGATGTTCACCACAATCGTGCTGGTGGTGCTGTTGCCCAGGGCATCGGTGGCTTTGTAGGTGAAGCTTTCGCTCAGGGTGTTCGCCCCGTCGTTAGCGTTCGGCGACGTTTTCGGTGCCGAGGTCAGGGTGTAGGTGTAAGTGCCGTCAGCGTTGAGGAGCATCTGCCCGTAGGTGCCGGTGGCATTGCTGACCAAGGTATAGGTGACTGCGCCGGACGCGCCGGTGACCGAGCCAACCAGCGTTCCGGCAGAGGTTTCGCCAGTATTGCCCGGCTCGCTGCCGATCACGGTACCCGCCGCCAGGTCATTGCCATCCTTGGTCAGGTCCAGGGCTTTTTCGAAGACCGTCACATCGGTGTCCGACGCCGCGAGCAGTTTGCTGTTGCAGACATCGATCGTGATGGTGGTGGTGCTTTCATCCCCGTCAGCATCGCGCACGGTGTAGGTGAACACGTCGGTCGCACCCGGCGTGCCGACCGAGTTCGGGTTGCTGTGATAGGTCGCGTTGCCATTGGCGTCGAGGGTCAGGTAACCGTAGTTGCCGTTGATGTTGGTATTAAGCCCGCCACTGACCGAGGTCGAGGTGTTGCCGCCAGCGCGCACGCCCACCACCGCACCACCGACCGCCGGTCCGTCGGAGCCACTGATGTCGTTGTCGAGCACATTGCCGCTGACCGTACCGCCTTCATTGACATGGGCCGAATCCGGCTTCGCGCTTGGCAGGTCATCGACGATGTTGACGTTGATCTCGCCCGAAGCAGAACTGCCGTCGGAGTCGGTCGCCACCACCTGGAAGTTTTCGCTGATGCTGTTCGCACCGTCCGCATTGGGATGGGTTTCGCTGCCCACCAAGGTGTAGCTGTAGCTGACCACGCCGGTGACCTGATCAAAACCGGTGATGGTCAGGTAGCTGCCCAGCGGAGTAACGATGGTGTGCGGCAAACCAGAGACCACGCCACCGTTCATCACTGCATAACCGCCCACGGTCAGGGTTTGCAGACCGTCGAGCGCGGTCACGGTGAAGGTGCCGGTCTGGGTCAGTGCCGGCGTGTCAGGGCTGGTGCCCCAGTCGAGGTTTTTCTCGTAGACAGTGACTTCGCCCCCGTTGACGTTCAAGCCGCCGATGACCACCGGATCGTCGTTGTTATGGATCTGCAAAACGAGGTTCGCGGTGCTGGTATCGCCGTCCGAATCGGTGAGGGTGTAGGTGAAGGTTTCCGTCCCGTTACCGCCGCCCTTCAGGCCTTTGAAATCAGCGTCGTTGGTGTTCAGGGTGTAGGTGTAAGTGCCGTTGGCGTTGAGCACCAGGCTGCCGTAAACACCGTTGAAGGTGCCGGGTGTAACCGGGCCTGCATTGTCGCCGGTGACGACACGGTCGGCGCCTTGCACGTCGTTGGTCAGCACGTTGCCATCGAGGGTCACCAGGGATTCCGAAGCGGCCTTCGCGTTCGTGTCATCCACTGCCTTTGGCACGTCATCGACGATGCTCACCACGATGGTGCTGGAGGTGGTGTTGCCCAGCGAATCCGTCGCAAGGTAGGTGAAGCTTTCAGTCAGGGTGTTCGCGCCATCGTTGGCGTGAGGCGTAGTGCTAGCCGGCGAAGTCAGGGTGTAGGTATAGGTACCGTCGGCGTTGAGCTGAATCTGGCCATAGTTGCCGGTCGCACTGCCCACCAATGCGTAGGTGATCGCACCGACGGCACCGGTGACCGAGCCGACCAGTGTTCCGGAAGCGGTTTCACCGGTGTTGCCAGGCTCGCTGCCAGCGACCGTACCCGCTGCCAGATCGTTGCCATCCTTGGTCAGGTCCAGGGCTTTTTCGTAGACCGTCACATCGGTGTCCGACGCCGCGAGGATTTTGCTGTTGCAGACATCGATGGTGATGGTCGTGGTGCTTTCATCGCCGTCAGCGTCGCGCACGGTGTAGGTGAACACGTCGGTCGCACCTGGCGTGCCGACCGAGTTCGGGTTGCTGTGATAGGTCGCGTTGCCATTGGCATCGAGGGTCAGGTAGCCGTAGGCGCCGTTGATATTGGTGTTGAGCCCGCCACTGGCCGAAGTCGACGTATCGCTACCGGCGCGCACGCCCACCACGGCACCACTGGCCGCCGGACCGTCGGAGCCACCGATGTCGTTGTCGAGCACATTGCCGCTGACCGTTCCGCCTTCATCGACATGGGCCGAATCCGGCTTCGCGCTCGGCAGGTCATCAACGATGTTGACGTTGATCTCGCCCGAAGCAGAACTGCCGTCGGAGTCGGTCGCCACCACCTGGAAGTTTTCGCTGATGCTGTTCGCACCGTCCGCATTGGGATGGGTTTCGCTGCCCAGCAAGGTGTAGCTGTAGCTGACCACGCCGGTGACCTGATCAAAACCGGTGATGGTCAGGTAGCTGCCCAGCGGAGTAACGATGGTGTGCGGCAAACCGGAGACCACGCCACCGTTCATCACTGCATAACCGCCCACGGTCAGGGTTTGCAGACCGTCGAGCGCGGTCACGGTGAAGGTGCCGGTCTGGGTCAATGCAGGCGTGTCAGGGCTGGTGCCCCAGTCGAGGTTTTTCTCGTAGACGGTGAGTTCGCCACCGTTCACATTCAAACCGCCGATGGTCACCGGATCGTCGTTGTTATGGATCTGCAGAACGAGGTTCGCGGTGCTGGTATCGCCGTCCGAGTCAGTGATCGTGTAGGCGAAGGTTTCCGTGCCGTCGCCACCGCCGTGCAGGGCTTTGAAATCGGCATCGCTGATGTTCAGGGTGTAGGTGTACGTGCCGTTGGCGTTGAGCACCAGGGTGCCGTAAACACCGGTGAAGGTGCCGGGGGTGATCGGGCCGGCATTCTCGCCAGTGACGACACGGTCGGCGCCTTGCACGTCGTTGGTCAGCACGTTGCCGTTGAGGCTCAGCAAGGTTTCCGAGGCGGTGCCGGCGTTGCTGTCGTCCACGCCTTTGGGCACGTCATCGACGATGTTGACGTCGAGCGTGCCATTGGCCGTGGTGCCGTTGTCGTCAACCACAGTGACGGCAAATTGCTCAGGCAGATTGTTGGTGCCGTTGGCATTCGGATGGGATTCGTTATCGGCCAGGGTGTAGCTGTAGCTGACCACGCCGGTGGCTGGATCGAAACCGGTCACGGTCAGCGTGCTGCCCAATGGCGTGACCACCGATTGCGGAAAGCCTGCGCTCACGCCGCCGACCACCACGTTGATGCCGCCAATGCTCAGGGTCTGTACGCCATCAAGGGCGGTGATGGTGAAGGTGCCGCTTTGAGTCAGCGCGGTGGAGTCCGGTGCACTGCCGTCGCCGAGGTTTTTCTCGTAGACGGTCAACTCGCCGCCGTTGACGCTGAGGCCGTCGATGGTCACCGGATCGTCGTTGTTATGGATCTGCAGAACGAGGTTCGCGGTGCTGGTATCGCCGTCCGAGTCAGTGATCGTGTAGGCGAAGGTTTCCGTCCCGTCGCCACCGCCGTGCAGGGCTTTGAAATCGGCATCGCTGATGTTCAGGGTGTAGGTGTACGTGCCGTTGGCATTGAGCACCAGGGTGCCGTAAACACCGGTGAAGGTGCCGGGGGTGATCGGGCCGGCATTCTCGCCGGTGACGACACGGTCGGCGCCTTGCACGTCGTTGGTCAGCACGTTGCCGTTGAGGCTCAGCAAGGTTTCCGATGCGGTGCTGGCGTTGCTGTCATCCACCGCTTTGGGCACGTCATCGACGATGTTGACGTCGAGCGTGCCATTGGCCGTGGTGCCGTTGTCGTCAACCACAGTGACGGCAAATTGCTCAGGCAGATTGTTGGTGCCGTTAGCATTCGGATGGGTTTCGTTATCGGCCAGGGTGTAGCTGTAGCTGACCACGCCGGTGGAGGGATCGAAACCGGTCACGGTCAGCGTGCTGCCCAACGGCGTGACCACCGATTGCGGGAAGCCTGCGCTCACGCCACCGACCACCACGTTGATGCCGCCGACGCTGAGGGTTTGCACGCCATCCAGCGCGGTGATGGTGAAGGTGCCGCTTTGAGTCAGCGCTGTGGAGTCCGGTGCACTGCCGTCGCCGAGGTTTTTTTCGTAGACGGTCAACTCGCCGCCGTTGACGCTGAGGCCGTCGATGGTCACCGGATCGTCGTTGTTATGGATCTGCAGAACGAGGTTCGCGGTGCTGGTATCGCCGTCCGAGTCAGTGATCGTGTAGGCGAAGGTTTCCGTCCCGTCGCCACCGCCGTGCAGGGCTTTGAAATCGGCATCGCTGATGTTCAGGGTGTAGGTGTAAGTGCCGTTGGCGTTGAGCACCAGGGTGCCGTAAACACCGGTGAAGGTGCCGGGGGTGATCGGGCCGGCATTTTCGCCGGTGACGACACGGTCGGCGCCTTGCACGTCGTTGGTCAGCACGTTGCCGTTGAGGCTCAGCAAGGTTTCCGAGGCGGTGCCGGCGTTGCTGTCGTCCACGCCTTTGGGCACATCATCGACGATGTTGACGTCGAGCGTGCCATTAGCCGTGGTGCCGTTGTCGTCGACCACGGTAACGGCAAACTGCTCAGGCAGATTGTTGGTGCCATTGGCGTTCGGATGGGTTTCGTTATCGGCCAGGGTGTAGCTGTAGCTGACCACGCCGGTGGCGGGATCGAAACCGGTCACGGTCAGCGTGCTGCCCAACGGCGTGACAACTGATTGCGGGAAGCCTGCGCTCACGCCGCCGACCACCACGTTGATGCCGCCGACGCTGAGGGTTTGCACGCCATCCAGCGCGGTGATGGTGAAGGTACCGCTTTGAGTCAGCGCGGTGGAGTCCGGTGCACTGCCGTCGCCGAGGTTTTTTTCGTAGACGGTGACCTCGCCACCGAACACGCCTAGCCCGCCAATCGTCACCGGGTCGTCGTTGTTGTGAATGTTCAGCACCAGCGTCGCCGTGCTGGTGTCGCCGTCCGAATCGGTCAGGGTGTAGACGAAATTTTCCGTCCCGCTGCCGCCGCCGTGCAGCGCCTTGAAGTCCGCGTCATCGGTGTTCAGCGTGTAGGTGTAGGTGCCGTTCGGATTGAGCACGAGGGTGCCGTACGTGCCGGTGAAGGTGCCACCGATCACTGGCCCGCTGTTGGGTCCGGTTGGAATACGGTCGGCGCCCTGGGTGTCGTTGGGGAGCACGCTGCCGCTCAGGGTCACCAGGGTTTCCGACGCTGTGTTGGCGTTGCTGTCATCGACCGCCTTGGGCGCATCGTCGGTGATGTTGATGTCCAGGGTGCCGGTGGCGGTATCGCCATTGGTGTCGCTGGCGACCACGGTGAATTGTTCGCTGAGATTGTTGGCGCCATCGCCGGCCGAATGGGTGTCGTTGCCATTGAGGGTGTAGCTGTAACTGACCACGCCCGTTGCCGGGTTGTAACCGTTGATGGTCAGGGTGTTGCCCAACTGGGTCGTGATCGATTGCGGAAAGCCTGAAGCCACGCCGCCGCTTAACACGCTGATGCCGCCAATGCTGAGGTTCAGCAGGCCGTCGGCAGCGTTCACGGTGAAGGTGCCATTCTGGATCAGCGCCGCCGGGTTGCTGGCCGAGCCGTCAGGCAGATTGGCTTCATTGAGGGTCAGTTCGCCACCGGCCGAATTGAGACCGCCGAGGGTGACCGGATTGTTCACCGGTGGCGGCGGGACGATGACGGGAGGTGTGTCGTCGTTGACGTTGTCATTGAGATCGGCGAAATGACGCTCCAGCGGAAACTCCGGAATGCCATTGAAGCCCGCTGTTGGGAAACCGATGGTCGGATCGACTCGACCGGCCACTTCTTCCAGCAGCACAAAACTGTGACCACCGCCCAGTGCACCGGACCCATTAGCACCAGACGGTCCAGCCGCAGTGGCTTCACCGGTCTGGGTCGGGTCTTCGCCGGCCGCAATGGCTTTTTGCAGTTGTTCAACATCGGTCAGCTGCGCTTCGCTTGGCGTAACGATCTCAGGCGAATCCACATGGGGCACCTGATTGGCGAGCAGCTGGGAGGTCATCTGCAGGCTGCTGTCACGCCCCAGAGTCAATTCCTGGCCGTTTTTCAAATGCACCGCCACCGCCCCTTCCGCGCCGGTGACCAGTTGATCGCCGGCAAACAGCCGATCACCTTCAACCAGTGCGCGTCGGGTGCCATCACCCGCGACCGCGAACACCTGACCAATGACCTTCGAGACGGTACCGATGAGCGTAGCCATGTGCATCTCCTCTGCTGCCAACCAGTGCCGGCAACCAAATTTTTTTGCGAAGAAAGTGCCCATGTCTGAAGCGAGCCGCTTTGCGAAAACACCTGCCGGACAGTTTGATTTACGTTACGTAAGCCGCTGCCCTGGCGACACTCTCGCCAAACCTGTCGCTCATCGATGACCTGCGCCGGAATCGGACAAACCCAATGTAATCAACGACTTTGGGATCCCGTTTGGCAGAAATGATCACCTCCGAGCGATGCGTAACAGTCCTGAATCAGCAAAGTGACAAAAAAATGTCACCCCCTCAACTGCCCCGCCTCCCTCCCCTCCAGCACCTCTTCGTCCCTTATCGATAAATGGATGGAACTTAAATTTTGCCCTTGCAAGCTCCCTAGGGCTCGTAATACAAGGGTTCCACGAGAGAACAATGTGCTGGATTTTTCGGAGCGCATAAGTTTTTTTTGGCATAAGGCTTATGAGAAATATTTCTTAGCTATGCGCTAGAATGTTCTTAGCTGTGTTGTTACAAGCTTGAAACGGTTTTCACTATAAATGCCGTCAAATATTTGGCGACTGATAAGCATCATTAGGACTCAGGGAGATTCATCCATGCGCGTTTTAACCCCCCTCTGCAGCGCGATCCTGCTGGCAATGGCCTGCACATCTCAGGCTAACGCCATGTCGTTAACCGAGGCGATTCAGAGCACTATTGCCACACACCCGGAACTGGCTTCACGCGTGGACTCGCGCCTGTCCGCGGACGAAGAAGTCAAAGTCGCCAAAGGGGGCTTTTATCCATCGGTTGACCTGAACGCCGCATACGGGCGCGGGTACAGCGATAACACCAACACACGTTCGCTGGGCAATCACAACACCAAGATCCTGACCTACACCCAATCCGAGCTGCGTCTGCGGCAGATGCTGTTCGATGGTTTCAACACGGCCAACGAAGTCGAGCGCACCAAAGGCGTGGTCAACTCCCGTGCCTATTACGCGCAAGGCACCGCCCAGGACCTGGCACTGCGCACCATCGAGGTCTACCTCGAAGTGCTCAAGCGTCGCGAACTGGTGACCCTGGCCAAAAACAACCTGCAAGCTCACCTTCGGGTCAACGACCAGATCGGTCTGCGGACCGAGCGCGGTATTGGCAGCACCGCCGACTCCGACCAGTCCACCGCTCGTCGGGCACTGGCGCAAAACAACCTCGACACCGCGGAAGTGGATCTGGCCGATGCCGAATCGAATTTCTTCAGCGTTGTAGGGCGCCTGCCGGATGAGCTGGAAACTCTGCCATCGACGCGCGGCGAATTGCCTGCCACCTTGACTGAAGCCCAGCAGAGCATGGTGGATAACAACCCTTACCTGAAATCTGCCCAAGCCGACGTGCAATCGGCCGAAAGCCAGTACGAAGTTTCCAAGTCGCCGTTCTTTCCACGCTTCGACGCCGAAGCAGCGGTGGGCGCGAACAACAACGTGCAAGGCGACGAAGGTCACGATAACGAGTGGCGCGTCGGTGTGGTGATGAACTACAACCTGTTCCGCGGCGGCAGCGACAAGGCCCGCCTGCAGTCCAATGCGCACCAGATCAACCAGGCCATGGACATCCGCAACAACGCCCTGCGCCAGCTCAACGAAAACATCCACCTGGCGTGGAACGCCATGCTCAACGCGAAGAAGCAAACGCCGACTGCCCGCGAATACGCCGAGACGACCAAGCGTGTACGTATGGCCTACCAGGATCAGTTCGGCCTCGGCCAGCGGACCCTGCTCGACCTGCTCGACAGTGAAAACGAACTCTACAACGCCAACCGCCGCTACACCGAAGTGCGCTACACCGAGGAATACTCGATGTACCGCGTGCTGGCGAACATGGGTCAGTTGTTGAGCAAGCAGCGTGTGGTGTTGCCTGCCGATGCGGTCGCCCAGTCTGAAGTGAAAAGCGAAGCTCGTTTGCCTGAACTGAGATAACCCCACAGGCTCGGGCCGTGTTCGGACGATCTTTTGATGTGATTCTGAAAAAAACAAAATCAAAAGATCGCCGGCTGCGGTAGTTGCTTCAGGGATTTGTATTGATGTGACAGTTCAACTGGAGCGATCAATGTGACCAGCATGGAACCCGGCAACATCGGTGTCGATCCGCGTCTTAGCTTCGATGACCCCCTTCTTGATGGTCTGTTGATCCTCTGCAAACTCCACGGTGCGACGGTCAGTCGCGCCAGTCTCAGTGCCGGCCTGCCGTTGAACAAGCAGCGCCTGAGCCTGGACCTGCTGCCTCGCGCAGCGGCCCGGGCAAGTTTGCAGGCGCGCATGCTGCGTCGTGAGCTGGCCGACATTTCCCCCCTCAACCTCCCTGTGATGCTGATCCTCAATAACGGTCGTACCGCGATTCTGCGGCGCTTCGGCGATGACGGCCGCTTGCTGATCCTGCCCAGCGAAGCCGACGGCGGGGAACAATGGGTCAGCCGTGAAGAGCTGGCTGAAAATTACAGTGGCCAGGCGTTGTTCGCCCGGCCGCGCCATGAACTCGAAGACTTGCGCTCACCGCTGGTGCCGCGCGTCGAGGCCTGGTTTCGCGACACGCTGAAACTGTCGAAATGGCTGTACAGCGATGCGATCCTGGCGAGCTTCCTGATCAACCTGCTGGGTTTGATGGTGCCGCTGTTCGTGATGCAGACCTACGACCGGGTGGTGCCAAACCAGGCCACCTCCACGCTGTGGGTGCTGTCCATCGGTTTGTTGATCGGCACAGGTTTCGAGCTGGTCTTGCGCGTGGTCCGCGCGCATTTGCTGGACACGGCGGGCAAGAAAACCGACGTGATTTTGTCGGCCACTCTGTTCGAACGCATTACCGGCATGTCGATGAAATCGCGACCCGCCACGATCGGTGGGTTTGCCCAAAGCATTCATGATTTCCAGGGCCTGCGCGAATTCCTCACGGCGGTCACGCTTACCAGCCTGATCGACCTGCCCTTCGCCGTACTGATGCTGGTGGTGATCGGCTTGCTCGGTGGCTGGCTGGTGGTGATTCCAATGCTGGCGTTCCCGATCACCATCATCTTCGCCATGGTGATTCAGGTCCGCCTGCGCGATACCGTGCAAAAAAGCCTCAGCCTGGGCGCCGAACGCCAGGCCTTGTTGATCGAAACCCTCGGCGGGCTGGAAACCCTCAAGGCCTGCAGCGCCGAAAGCGAGCGACAGCACAAATGGGAAAGCACCCACGGCGCCCTCACCCGCCTCGACAGCCATGCGCGCAACCTCTCGGCGATGGCCACCAACGGCACGTTATTCATCCAACAATTTTCAGGCATGGCAACCATCGTCGCCGGGGTCTACAGCATCATTGCCGGCAACCTCAGCGTCGGCGCACTGGTGGCGACCTACATGCTGGGCAGTCGGGTACTCGCGCCACTGGGGCAGATCGCCGGGTTGATCACGCGCTACCAGCAAGCGCAACTGACGATGAAAAGCACCGATGCGCTGATGGGGCTGCCGCAGGAACGCGACGGCAAACAGCGGCCACTGGAACGCACGCAACTCCAAGGCGCTTTGGACGTCAGCAACGTGACCTTCCACTACAACGGGCAGAATGCCCCGGCGCTGCACAACGTCAGTTTCAGCATGAAACCCGGTGAGCGCATCGGCATCATCGGCCGCAGCGGCTCGGGCAAAAGCACGTTGGCGAGGTTGGTCATGGGTTTCTACGAACCCGAAGAAGGCCAACTGCTGCTCGATGGTCTGGACCTACGGCAACTCGACGTCGCCGACTTGCGCCAGCAGATTGGCTACGTCGCCCATGACCTGCCACTGCTGGCCGGCAGCCTGCGCGACAACCTGACCCTCGGTGCCCGCTACATCAGCGACTCCAGAATGCTCGAAGTGGCGGAGCTCACCGGCGTGACCGAACTCGCCCGCTCGCATCCGCAGGGTTTCGACCGACCCGTGGGTGAACGTGGTCAACTGCTTTCCGGTGGTCAGCGTCAAGCCGTGCTGTTGGCCCGAGCCCTGCTGCTCGACCCGCCGATCATGCTGCTCGACGAACCCACCAGCGCTATGGACAACAGCAGCGAAGACGTCCTGCGACAAAAACTGCACAGCTGGGTCCAGGGCAAAACCTTGCTGCTGGTGACCCACCGTACCTCCATGCTCAGCCTCGTGGATCGTCTGGTAGTCCTCGACAACGGACGGATCGTCGCCGACGGTCCGAAAGAAGCGGTCATCGATGCACTGCGCAAGGGCCGTGTCGGCTCTGCGGCGGTCTAGGAGTAGCCCATGGCTGGTACATCGTCCGACGCTTCAAAGGATCGCGGCTACTTCGGCAGCTTCAGCAAAAGTGCCGAAAGCGAATTCATGCCGGAAACCGCCGGCGCCGCGTTGCAGGACTCGCCGCGCTGGTCGCGGATCACCGTGTGGCTGGCGGCCGGTCTGCTTATCAGCGCGGTGGTCTGGGCCAAGTTTGCCGTGTTGCAGGAAGTCACCACGGGTGAAGGCAAGGCGATCCCGTCGAGCAAGGTGCAGGTGATCCAGAACCTGGAAGGCGGCATCGTCACTGAAATATTCGTGCGCGAAGGGCAAATGGTGAACAAGGGCGACAAATTGCTGCGCCTGGATGACACGCGGTTTCTGTCGAACAAGGGTGAAAGCGAGGCGGACCGTTACGCGTTGACGGCGCAGGTTGAACGGTTATCTGCCGAGGCCGAAGGACGACCTTTCAAACTGTCGGCAGAAGTGATTGCCAAGGCACCGCAAGTGGCCGAGGACGAACGCTCCCTGTACGAACAACGGCAGCGTCGACTGGCCAGCGAACAGCGCACGTTGAGTGAGCAACTTCGGCAAAAAACCCAGGAACTGGCGGAATTTCGCTCCAAACAGGGCCAGTTCAGTTCGAGCCTGGCTCTGCTGCAACAAGAGATGAACATGTCCGCGCCCCTGGTGGGAACCGGGGCGGTGTCCCCGGTGGAAATCCTGCGCCTCAAACGCAGCGCCGTGGAGATACGCGGCTCGCTGAATGCCACGACGCTGGCGATTCCCCGCGCCGAATCGGCGATCAACGAAATCAAAAGCAAGATTGACGAGTCGGAACAGTCTTTCCGCTCGGACGCCGCCAAAGAGCTGAATGAGAAACGCACCGATCTGTCGAAAATCACGGCATCGAGTATTGCCATCGACGACCGCGTCACCCGCACCACGGTGGTCTCGCCGGTGCACGGGATTATCAAGGTGCTGAAGGTCAACACCATTGGCGGCGTGGTGCAGCCGGGCAGTGACATGGTGGAAATCGTGCCCCTGGAAGACAACCTGCTGATCGAAGCCAAGGTCCGGCCGCAAGACGTGGCATTCCTGCACCCCGGCCAGAAAGCCATGGTCAAGTTCAGCGCCTACGACTACACGATCTATGGCGGGCTGAGTGCGAAGCTGGAGTTGATCGGGGCGGACACCATTACCGACGACAAGGGCAACAGCTTTTATCTGATCCAGGTAAGGACCGACAAGAATCACTTGGGTGGGGACGTGAAGCCTTTGCTGATCATTCCCGGGATGGTGGCGACGGTGGATATCATTACCGGGGAGAAAAGTGTGTTGGATTACCTGCTTAAACCGGTGCTCAAGGCCAGGACCGAGGCGATGCGCGAGAGGTAGATTGTGCGGAGAGTTGTGGTGATCGGTCCATTGCCTTCGCGGGCAAGCCCGCTCCCACAGTGTTTGATGGCACTCACAGTATTTGTGTGCGACTCGAATCCTGTGAGAGCGGGCTTGCCCGCGAAGAGGCCAGAACCAGCACTACCTATCTCGGCCCATGATTGCGCTGGAAGGTATCCTCCCCCATCGCCGCAATCTGCCCCTCGATCAATGCCTCGAACGGCTTCAGCAACGGCTCGAAAGAGCTCGGCGCTTCCAGCGTTTGCAAGGCCTGGACGATCGCTTCAACCGTCGACAACGCACCCGGTCCCGGCGCCTTGCGCAATCGATATCGCGACACCCCGCCCTCAGCCAGGGTCACCCGGGGCAACGCTGCCAGCAGCGGATTGAGGTGCAGCATTTTGCGCGCCTTGCGCCAGGTACCGTCCGGCACGACCAGCAACAGCGGTTCCTCGTGTTCGGTGTACGCCTGCAACGTCTGCGCATCATCGGCAGGAAACAGCAATCGCGCCTGGTAGCCCGGTCTATTCAACAGCGCCGGTAAATCCTCGAACACTTCGCCGACGATCAGCTCGGCATTTTTCAGCCCCAATGCCGCCAACCGCGCGGTGTTCAGCGCATGGTTCACCTCACTGGGATGCTGTAACAGCAACACGCGGGTGCGGCTATCGAGGTGCGGGATCAGCGGGCACAGGCAGTGGGTTTGCGGGCGCAGGCAGCGTGGGCATTGGAGTCTGGACATGCTTGCTTTTCCTTTAAGCAGCCTGATTGAGCTGTGCTTTGAGCAAATCGCGGAAGGTCTGGATCAGCGGTTCACGGCTGCGGCCACGGCGCACGATCATCGAAAATGGCGCCTGATAGCCGAACGTCGCCGGCAACAGCACGCGCAAATCTCCTTTGTCGGCCCAGGCCTGGGCGTAATGCTCCGGCAAATAACCGATGTAGGCGCCCGACAGCACCAGAATCAGCTGCGCCTCCATACTCTCCACCGTCGCCGCGCTGTGTTTGAAGCCATGACGCGCCAGTTCCGCCTGGCTCCAGTAGCCGCGCCCCACCATGCGCTGCTGAGTGATGACTTGCTCGGGGATACGTCGTTCGGTGAACAGCGGATGGCGACTGCTGCAATACAACCAGTGCTGTTCACGGTACAGCGGCATGTAGACCAGACCGCTCATGCGCGTCGAGAAAGCACCGATGGCCAGGTCGAGGCGATTGTCCTGCACGCCGAGTTGCAGCTCATAAGGGCTCATGACCGACAGGTGCAAATGCACCGCCGGGTGTTCCTGGCTGTAAGCACCGATGGCTTCGGCGAAGGGCAAGGCCTTGTCGCTGACGGTAGAGTCGATCACCCCCAGATTCAGCGTGCCACGCAGCTCGCCTTTGAGGGCCGCGGCGTATTGCTCGAAACCTTCGAGCTCGGCCAACAGGCGCAAGGTTTCCTGATGAAACAGTTCGCCCTTGCTGGTCAGGCTGAAACCACCTCGACCGCGATGGCAGAGCACCAGGCCAAGCGCAGCTTCGAGCTGGCTCATGTAGGTGCTGATCGCCGACGTGGAAAGGTTGAGCTCATGCTGGGCAGTGGCGAACCCCTGATGACGGACCACGCTGACGAAGATGCGCAATAGTTTCAGGTCGGGTAAAGCGTTGGCCATGGGGGGCTCCAGCAAACACACAGGTAGACGATTAGGCATGTAGCAGCTGCCGAGCCTGCGAGGCTGCGTTCGGCGGCGAAGCCGTCGTAAAACCTGAACGTGAGGTTTTCCAGAAACACCGCGTCGCCTGAATTCACGACGGCTTCGCCGCCGAACGCAGCCTCGCAGGCTCGGCAGCTGCTACAAGTCTATCTCCGCCACCTCCATTAGTTTAGAAAAATCTGAACTAAGTATTTGCCCGTAGCGATTCTTCCCGGGCACTACATTTCGCAGAATCGGCCCACAGCGGTACCCGTGCTTCCATGAACGGCGTAACCGACATAAATAAAACAACGACGATGAGGCCCTACCCGTGGACAAGATTCTTCACCAACCACTGGGCGGCAACGAAATGCCGCGCTTCGGCGGCATCGCCACCATGATGCGACTCCCCCATTTGCCTACCGCTGCTGGCCTGGATGCTGCCTTTGTTGGCGTCCCGCTGGACATCGGCACCTCGCTGCGCCCTGGCACCCGTTTCGGGCCTCGCGAAATACGCGCTGAATCGGTGATGATCCGTCCTTACAACATGGCGACCGGTGCTGCGCCGTTCGACTCCCTGTCGGTGGCCGACATCGGTGACGTCGCGATCAACACCTTCAACTTGCTGGATGCCGTGCGGATCATCGAAGAATCCTACGACAACATCCTCGAACACGACGTGATCCCGTTGACTCTGGGCGGCGACCACACCATCACCCTGCCGATCCTGCGTGCCATTCACAAGAAGCACGGCAAGGTCGGCCTGGTGCACATCGACGCCCACGCCGATGTGAACGATCACATGTTCGGCGAGAAAATCGCCCACGGCACCACCTTCCGTCGCGCCGTCGAAGAAGGCCTGCTGGACCCGGATCGCGTGGTCCAGATTGGTCTGCGCGCCCAGGGCTACACCGCTGACGATTTCAACTGGAGCCGTAAACAGGGTTTCCGCGTGGTGCAGGCCGAAGAATGCTGGCACAAATCCCTGGCCCCCCTGATGGCTGAAGTTCGCGAGAAAGTTGGCGGTGGTCCGGTGTACCTGAGTTTCGACATCGACGGCATCGACCCGGCCTGGGCACCGGGTACCGGCACTCCTGAAATCGGTGGTCTGACGACCATTCAGGCAATCGAGATCGTGCGGGGCTGCCAAGGCCTCGACCTGGTGGGTTGCGATCTGGTAGAAGTCTCGCCCGCTTACGACACAACCGGCAACACCTCACTGCTGGCCGCCAACCTGCTGTACGAAATGCTCTGCGTACTGCCAGGCGTGGTCCACCGCTGAGAATCGGTCATGAACGAACGCGATCAGGTACTGAAAGCCGCCGCCGATCTGGTGTCGGCCTTTGCCCGTAACGATCGCGAAGCCTACTTCGGCGCCTTCAGCGCCGATGCCAGCTTCGTGTTCTACACCCTCGAGCAACCCCTGCTGTCGCGCGATGCCTACCAGGCGTTGTGGGACACCTGGCGCTCGGAGGATGGCTTCGAAGTGCTGTCGTGCACTTCAAGCAACGCCTTTATCAGCCTGCAAGGTGATGTGGCGATTTTCATCCATGACGTGGCCACCGAGCTGCGCATGCAAGGGGAGCAACACTTCAGCCAGGAGCGCGAGACGATTGTTTTCAAGAAACAAGCGTCTGGCCGAGAACAACAAGGCCTATGGCTGGCCTGTCACGAACATTTGTCCGCCATGCCGGAAGGGCTGCCACCCCCTTAGCCAAACAGGTGACGCTCACGCACGATGAGCGCGCCTTTATGATCGGAGCAGATCATGAATAACAACAACAAAGAAAAAAGCCTTAGCAGCATTGAAACAAACGGGGTCGAACAGATTCCGGATCATGAGCGTGACGCCCGACCCAGCGACCTGTTTCGCTTGATCTTCGGCGGCGCCAATACCTTTGCTACCGCAGTGCTTGGCAGTTTCCCGGTGTTGTTCGGACTGTCGTTTCAGGCCGGTGTCTGGGCGATTGTGCTGGGCGTATTGCTGGGCGCGCTGATCCTTGCACCGATGGGCTTGTTCGGCCCGATCAATGGCACCAACAACGCCGTGTCTTCCGGTGCGCATTTTGGCGTGCACGGGCGGATCGTCGGTTCGTTCTTGTCGCTGTTGACCGCCATCGCCTTCTTCTCACTGTCGGTCTGGAGTTCGGGCGATGCGTTGATTGGTGGCGCCAAACGCTTGATCGGCCTCCCGGAAACCGACCTGACATTGGGCCTGGCCTACGGTCTGTTCGCGATCCTGGTGTTGACCGTGTGCATCTACGGTTTCCGCTTCATGTTGTGGGTCAACCGCATTGCAGTGTGGGCTGCCAGCGCGCTGTTCCTGCTCGGCATCTTCGCGTTCGCCCCGACGTTCGACAGCCATTTCGCCGGCACTGTCGCTATGGGTCAGGCCGGTTTCTGGGCCGCCTTCATCGGCGCGGCACTGGTCGCCATGAGCAACCCGATTTCCTTTGGGGCGTTCCTCGGTGACTGGTCGCGGTACATTCCGCGGGAGACCCCGAAAGGTCGAATCATGCTTGCCGTGGTCGGCGCACAGATCGCCACCCTTATCCCCTTCCTGTTTGGCCTCGCCACCGCCACGATCGTTGCAATCAAGGCGCCGGACTACATCGCGGCCAACAACTATGTGGGCGGGCTGCTGGCGGTTTCCCCGAGCTGGTTCTTCCTGCCGGTATGCCTGATCGCCGTGATCGGCGGCATGTCCACGGGCACCACGTCCCTCTACGGCACCGGGCTGGACATGTCCAGCGTGTTTCCGCGCGTGTTGTCGCGGGTCAAGGCGACCTTGCTGATCGGTGTGATGTCGATCGCCTTCATCTTCATCGGACGCTTCGCGGCCAACCTGGTGCAGAGCGTGTCGACCTTCGCCGTGCTGATCATCACCTGCACCACCCCTTGGATGGTGATCATGATCATCGGTCTGCTGGTGCGTCGCGGCTTCTACTGCCCGGATGACCTGCAGGTGTTTACTCGCGGCGAGAAAGGTGGCCGCTATTGGTTCACCCACGGCTGGAACTGGCGTGGCCTGGGTGCCTGGATCCCGAGTGCCTTGGTGGGTTTGTGCTTTGTGAACCTGCCGGGCCAGTTTGTCGGACCGCTGGGCAATCTCGCCGACGGCATCGACATCAGCCTGCCGGTCACGCTGGGCCTGGCGTCAGTGGTGTATTTGGCACTGCTGAGCCTGTTCCCGGAATCGGCTGCTGTGTTCGGGCCAAATGATTCACGTAGCAAGGGCACGGATTCGCTCGTTAAACCGGCGATGCGGCCAGTCGCCTGATTAAACGCTTTACCTGTGGCCAACGCATGACCTGTGGGAGCGTGGCTTGCTCGCGAAGAAAGATGACGCGGTTTGCCTGGCAGAACGCGGTGCATCAATCGCGGGCAAGCCACGCTCCCACAGGGATTGATGTTTCCCCGGGAACTGATTTCAGCCTCACCATAAAAAAGACAATCGGAGACACGCCATCATGGCTTTGGATTTATTCGTCGTACTCATCTACGCCGCCGCGATGCTGGTTCTCGGCTACTTCGGCATGCGCAAGGCCAAGACCCACGAAGACTACCTGGTCGCCGGTCGTAACCTCGGCCCGAGCCTCTACATGGGCACGATGGCCGCTACTGTGCTGGGTGGCGCGTCCACCGTCGGCACTGTGCGCCTGGGCTACGTCCATGGTATCTCCGGTTTCTGGCTCTGCGCCGCACTGGGTTGCGGGATCGTCGCGCTGAACCTGTTTCTCGCCAAACCCCTGCTCAAACTTAAAGTGTTCACCGTCACCCAGGTGCTGGAAAAACGCTACAACCCAATGGCCCGTACCGCCAGCGCCACCATCATGCTGGCCTATGCCCTGATGATCGGCGTGACCTCGATCCTGGCAATCGGCACCGTGCTACAAGTGCTGTTCGGTCTGCCATTCTGGATATCCTTGCTGCTGGGCGGCGGTGTCGTTGTGATCTACTCGACCATCGGCGGCATGTGGTCGCTGACCCTGACCGACATTGTCCAGTTCGGGATCCAGACCGTCGGCCTGATGTTCCTGCTATTGCCGATCTGCCTGTACCGCGTGGGTGGCTGGGATCAACTGGTAGCGCAATTGCCGGCTACCAGCTTCAGCTTCACGGCCATTGGCTGGGATACCATCATCACCTACTTCATGATCTACTTTTTCGGGATCCTGATCGGCCAGGACATCTGGCAACGGGTGTTCACTGCACGCAGTGAAAAAGTCGCCAGGTACGCCGGCACCACTGCGGGCATCTACTGCATCATCTACGGTCTGGTGTGCGCCCTGATCGGTATGGCCGCTCACGTGTTGATTCCGGACCTGGACAACGTCAACAACGCCTTCGCCGCCATCGTCAAACTGTCCTTGCCGGACGGCATCCGTGGCCTGGTGATCGCTGCGGCCCTGGCAGCCATGATGTCCACCGCCAGCGCCGGCCTGCTGGCCGCCTCCACCACCCTGACCGAAGACCTGCTGCCGAAACTGCGTGGCGGTAAACAGTCGAGCCTGGGCATCAACCGTATATTCACCCTGCTGACCGGCCTCGTGGTGCTTGGCATCGCACTGGTCGTCAACGACGTGATCAGCGCACTGACGCTGGCCTACAACCTGTTGGTGGGCGGCATGCTGATTCCGCTGATGGGTGCGATCTTCTGGAAACGTGCAACCACCGCAGGGGCCATCGCCAGTATGGGCATGGGCTTTGCCACTGCGCTGGTGTTCATGTTCAAGGATGGTCTGGACGCCAACACCCCGATCTACTACAGCCTGGGCGTCGGCTTGGTGAGTTTCGTGCTGGTCAGCCTGATGTCCCGTCGCCCGACCATGGTGGCGAGCGCACTCTGATCTGAAAAGAATGCCTTAACGTTTTCTTCGACGGGTGTGGCGTCGGTTGCCACACCCGTTTTTTTCGCCTGCAGAAAGGTGCTGCACAGACGAGTGGCAGGGCTGGCGTTGCGCAAGCCTGCTGTACTCAAGAACGGGAAAACAATAATAACGCCCTCGAAGAACGACCATGAAAAGAGCCGCCATTCGTGCCGCCGTGCATCGCTTTATCAGCCGCTTACTGGAATCTCAGGATGACTTCGACGACAACGCGAGCCTGGAAGCGTTGGGACTGGATAAACAGGAAATTGAAGAGCTGATCTTCCATTTGGAGGATGAGCTGGGATTGACCGCGTTTACGGGCGAGGAAGATCAAATGCTCAGAAACGCAAAAACGGCCAATGACTTGAGCCGTTTTTTAATAGAGGTAGGTAGGCATTGAGGGATAGGTCATCTATCCCTCTGACGAAACCAGGTCTGCAGTACTACCGAACCTGACTCAGCTTTACCGGCGGCGTGGCTGGCGTCGACGCTGCTCGTCGTCGGTACGGATTGGCACAGGTTGCAGAGGCGGTTC